>Ga0209518_1002577_pt1 | contig 16656 bp, 32 predicted proteins | sample RifGroB1_FD_183993 | JGI IMG/M metagenome (GOLD analysis project Ga0209518, IMG submission 183993) | Groundwater microbial communities from Rifle, Colorado, USA - Groundwater B1 (SPAdes) (version 2) | ecosystem: Environmental > Aquatic > Deep subsurface > Groundwater | place: Rifle, Colorado...
CTCTACAAGCGACTGGAGACCGCCGAAGGGGAGGAGATCACCCGCCTTTGGTGTTGGATCACCGACGAGGAGCAGCAGAGCGCCCGAAGGAAAGAGAGAGAACTCGGGGCGCTGGTCGCGCAAGGTTACGCCGCCAGCGATCCCTCCGTCCAGTACCGCGCCGAAGTCATGGCGGGGATACGAGAATAAGGAGATTTTATGAAGTGTCTGGTTTTGGATACCGAGACAACGGGATTTGTCGAGCCCGAATTGATTGAAGTCGCGTGGCTCGAAATGAAAAGCCCAACTCAGGCTGTGGGATTTTTCGAGCAACGCTATCGCCCGAACAAGTCGATATCGTTTGGGGCAATGGCGACACATCATATCATGGACGAGGATCTGGCTGATTGTCCGCCTTCCTCTGATTTTGCACTTCCTCCCGATGTGGGTTATTTGATCGGCCACAATGTTGATTTTGATTGGGGTGTTATCGGCTCCCCTGACGTTAAGAGAATCTGCACGGTCGCTCTCTGTCGTGAACTTTATCCTGAAGTAGATTCTCATTCCCTTTCGGCCATGTTCTACTATTTGGAGCGCGAGACGGCAAGGGAGCGGCTTAAATCGGCGCACTCCGCAATGGCTGACGTTTATCTCTGCCGGGATATCCTAAAGCATATCATTGCCAAGCTCGGTGTCAATACTTGGGGAGATCTTTGGAGGGCGTCAGAATCAGCAAGAATCCCAAAGGTCATGCCGTTCGGGAAGCACAAAGGTATGGCAATCAAGGACATCCCCGCCGATTACAAACAGTGGCTACTTCGGCAATCCGATATTGACCCGTATCTCATTGCAGCAATAAGCGGGAAGTCGTGAGGGGCCGGCATGAAAGCCAAGTGTAAGATCTGCCGCACCCCTTACAATAAGCTGAACATCAATCATAAGACCTGTTCCAATATTGCCTGTGCGATCGAACTGGTCCGCCGTGACAAGGAGAAGAAGGCCCGCAAGGAGACCCGAGAGCGCAAGGTGGCGGTCCGTAGCCGGGCCGACTGGTTGAAGCTGGCGCAAGGCAAATTCAACACATGGGTTCGCAAGCGCGACGAGCTCTTTACCTGTATCTCCTGCGACCGGCACCACACCGGGCAATATCACGCCGGCCACTATCTTTCAACCGGAGCGCGGCCGGAACTGCGCTTTGACGAGTCCAACTGTCACAAGCAATGCTCCGCCTGCAATAACCACCTCTCGGGGAACATTGCCTTATACCGAATCAACCTGATCAAGAAAATCGGACTGGAGCGGGTGGAATGGTTGGAAGGCCCGCACGAACCGAAGAAGTGGACGATCCCCGAACTGCAAGAGATCTATGCTCTCTACAAAAAGAAGCTCAAGGAGGTCACACATGGATAGGGTCCCGACCTGCACCCAGGCAGAATTTGAAGCCGCCCGCGCGGCCACAGAGAAGTTTTCCCCGGCGATTATTCCCCCAGGGTGGACACCTCTCCGGTTTCCCAAGGATCACCCCTTGGAGGGCGTCAAGGCGTATCACAACCGCGACGGCATGACCGTCTTCCTGACGGCCTCCGTGTGGCCCGGAGACCCTTCTCCTGATCGGATATGGCTTCACGTCTCCTTGTCCCGCTTAACCAGGATGCCGGACTACGCGGATATGTGTGAGGTCAAGCGTCTCTTCATCGGCCCCAAGCGCAAGGCCCTCCAGATCTTCCCCGAGGAGAGCCAGCATGTCAACATTCACCCTCACTGTTTGCACCTCTGGTGTTGCGTTGAGGGTGAGACCGACCTCCCCGATTTTGGTAAGTTCGGGACCATCTAAAATGTGACCAATATCTAATAAAAAGGTTTGACTTCTCCAGAAAACGCAAGTATCGTTTTTCCGTTTGCTGTAGGAAAAAATTAACACTTCCTTGATGGGACGATCTCGGTGGTGTAAAATACAAGATGGGTGCTGCACCCAGGAAAAGCCTCTTGCCCTCAAGCGTCCCCTTGAAGGTACTGAGGCTTTTCCGTTTTAAGGAGTTGATGATATGGCAAAGGCGTGGATGCCATTTTATATGAATGATTACCTTGCTGATACAGTCTTACTCCCATTAGATCATCATGGTGCTTATTTATTGTTAATGTCTTACTACTGGAATAATGCAAATGCACCTGCAAATGCAGAGGATTTGCACATGATATGCAGATGCAGAAATGATGCAGAACGATATGCAGTTGATAATGTCGTAAAAAAGTTTTTCAAATCCGATGGGCAGAGACTTTTTAACTCCCGCCTAGATAAAGAGCTTATAAAAGCTGAAATCATTAGTGAAAAGCGATCGGCGGCGGCAAATGCTAAACACGCCAAATATGCAAATGCACCTGCAAATGCACCTGTAAATAGTGTCATTTTGCAGACACAATCACAATCACAATCACAATCACAATCACAATCACAATCAGAAAAGAAAGAATCAAAATCTAGTCGTTTCACTCCTCCATCACTTGAAGAGGTGACGGCTTACTGCCTTGAGCGGAGTAACGGTGTCGATCCGGTGAAATGGATCAACCATTACACCTCAAACGGTTGGAAGGTTGGGAAAAATAAAATGGTCGACTGGAAGGCCGCCGTAAGAACTTGGGAAGAGACGAAGGAGAAAAAGCATGAATCAAAATTTGCCAGCACCGATCGCACCCGTAAAGCCGGATACCGTATTGACGTGGGGGGATAAAGGGGATCTGATTCCCTTTGAGTCTGCCATGCACCGGATGGGTTTCCGCGACGACGAGCTTAAAGGAAAAGGCTTTGCCCAATTTGAGGCAAAGACGAAAGAGCAGAAGGCGGCGGTAGGGTTGGCGCAACGGTATGCCGCTGGCGAGTTGTCCCGCCCCGGCCTATTCCTTTGCGGGAGCGCCGGCCGAGGTAAAACACATTTGGCAAGAGCGATTGCCGAAGCCCGATTGATCCGCGGCCTCGGATTCCGGTATAAGCGGATTCAAGATCTAGTTGCAGATTGCAAGCTGAGGATGCAGCGGGATAGCACCGAGACCCCGGAAAGTCATGTGCAATGGTTCTGCGACTTCCCTGGGCTCCTAATCTTGGACGAGATCGGCCGGACCAGCGCAAGCGAGTGGTTGCGGGATAGCGTCATGTACCCCCTGGTCGATCAGCGCAAAGGAAAGCCGACCATTTTCATTTCCAACTACGACTTGGACCAACTGGCGGAGAAGTACGACGAGGCGATTACCTCCCGCCTACAGCTTTGCACGGTAATGATGTTTAATTCCAATATGGAGGACTACCGGAAGCGGTAGCGTCTCCGGTTTTGATGTTGTCGCAGAGAATCGCCGTAGCAGGGTGGCGGCATAACGACTAAGCGCACCGGCAAGCGGAGCGCAGACCGTGTGCCGCGACTGGTTATGCAATTCGCGGCCACGAAGGAGAAAGAGTTGCTTACTTTACGACCAATTACGCTGAAAGCATCCTGTGAGTTTATCAAGCAGCATCACAGACACAACAAGCCCCCTATCGGCCACAAATTCAGCATTGCCGTACACGACGCTGATGGAAACTTGGTGGGGGTTGCTACCGCAGGCCGTCCCGTTGCTCGACATTTCGATGATGGCTTGACGTTGGAAGTCAACCGCACATGCACAGACGGAGCAAAGAACGCAAATTCCATGCTGTACGGTGCCGTCTGGAGAGCGGCAAAAGCAATGGGGTATGTCCGGTGCATCACGTACACGCAAATGGACGAAACCGGAGCGTCTCTACGAGCTGCCGGATGGGTAAGAGTCAAGGACTTGGACGCTCGCAAATCGTGGGCTGAATCCAGCGTCAAACTCGCAGACAAACGTGATCCAGTGGGAAACGGCGGCGTTGCTCGCACTCTCTGGGAAATTCGGGTTTGTTCTGCATAACGACTAAGCGCACCGGCAAGCGGAGCGCAGACCGTGTGCCGCGACTGGTTATAAATCGGTGGCGGCCACGAAGTGAGGATAGAGACATGAAAGTAGGAACTAAATCATTACTTTTCGGAGTGCATCAGGTGTTCATTCACCCTCTTTTGGTGGCGCTGGCATGGTGGAAGCTCTATGGCTTTCCGTTTGACCCTCGGCTATGGGTGGCGTTCATTGTCCACGATTGGGGATATTGGGGATGTCCTGAGATGGACGGGCCGAAAGGCGATCTGCATCCCTATGTTGGGGCTAGAATCATGCACGCCATGTTCGACGGTTACGCCAACATCGCTATGTACGACATGGATCTCAGAGAATCGAAGTGGCATGACTTTTGTCTCTACCACTCTCGTTTTCTGGCAAAGCAAGAAGGCCAGCAACCGTCTCGACTTTGCATGGCTGATAAACTTTCTGTAGGGCTGGAGCCGTGGTGGATGTATCTGCCTCGCGCTTGGGCCTCCGGTGAACTTAAGGAATACATGCGCTCGTCGCAGCCGGGCGGAAAACACGGTCACAGGAACTTGAAGCGGGTCACAGCAAAAGAATGGTATCAGTCGGTGCAAAAATATCTCCGGCAGTATGTCGCAGAACATCGGGATGGCAAAGAGGATCAGGTGACGCAGGTAGCGCAATTAGCTCGATATTCTGGCAAGAGTGGAGTTTAACTTTTTAACGGGTTTGCATATCAGCGGGCCGGCGCTCTTTGCCGGTCCGACTTGCAGCGCCTGGTTATGGCGCGAGAAGACGAAGATGACAGAGATCGAACATCTAGTGACGTGCCTGGCGGAAGAAGCCGGTGAGATAGTGCAGGCGTGTACCAAAGCGTTGCGGTTTGGCATTAACGATGGATACCCCGGCACAGACCGAACAAATGCCGGTGATATTGATCTCGAATGCACTCACCTCTGGACAGTCCGCAAAATGTTGGCAGAGCGTGGAGTTTTCCCCGTTCCAACCTGTCGGGCGGCGTTCGAGGAAAAGGAGCAGAAAGTTCTGGCATACATGCAGTGCGCAAAAGAGCGCGGCACAATTCAAGCGCCATAACATTGCTTAGACCGCCAAAGAGACTATTTAACCCCCGAAAAGGAGTCAAAAGTGGACCAAATCATTATCGCCCTAACCGGAGTGGTTGCTATCTGGTTGGCTATGGACAAGCGCCGGGAGGAAGTATGAGTGAAGGAATCAAACACGACTCCGGCAAGCTGGACTGGAGTCTCCTTGACTACGACTTGGTAGAGCCGCTGATCCCCGTCCTAATGCTTGGGGAATCGCGCTACGGGTACGAGAATTGGAAGAAGGACTTTGGCCCGAATTATCAGCGCAGGTTCCGGGCGGCCATGATGCGGCACGACCGAGTGTGTATGAAAGACCCCCTTGCCATCAACACCGACGATGGGAATGTGTACCACCTGGCACAAGTGGCAATCAATGCACTCTTCGAGCTTTACCATGCGCGGAAGATTTCCGGGGAAGTGAAATAAACCACAGCAAAACGAAAGTTTTAACTGGTTTTTGTATTGGTTTCTCCTTATAATGTCATAAAAGTTTTAAGAGGCGACAACCGAAAGGGCGGAGACATGGCAGATCGGCGGACAATTCAAGAGATCGCAGTTGACAAGGCCCTCATGGAGGCCCGCAGCCACTTCTTTCACGCCTTGGACGAAATGCCGCAAGCGTCCGGCTCGATCGTCGTCTCCGTGGAGGCCAATATCTTTAACGGTCAGGTCTCCGATATCGGCGTCTCCCGCGCCAGTCTCGGGAAGAAGCTGCCGATGCTGTTGAGGCATGACTGAGCCGTGAATTACTACAACGACCACGAACCTTATGCCGCCCAATGGTTGAAAAATCTTATCGCTGCGGGATTGCTCCCGGCAGGCACGGTAGACAGCAGGGACATTCAAGAGGTTACGGCTGATGAACTCAGAGAATTTACGCAGTGCCACTTCTTCGCCGGAATCGGCGGCTGGCCTCTTGCCCTGCAACTTGCCGGCTGGCCTTCAACTCGACCTGTTTGGACCGGAAGTTGTCCCTGTCAGCCGTTCAGCGTCGCCGGCAAGCGCAAAGGGGAGTCCGACAGTCGTCACCTCTGGCCCGATTTCAGAAACCTTATCGAACAGCGCCAGCCTCCAGTCGTCTTTGGAGAACAGGTTGCGTCAAAGGATGGGCGGGCGTGGCTCTCTGGAGTACGATCTGACTTGGAAACACTGGGGTATGCCGTCGGGGGTGCCGATCTGTGCGCTGCGGGCAGCGGCGAGGAAGGCACCGTTCTACTGGCTGGGCGTGACGGACTCAGGAGAGAACCTGTTCACCTTGGAGCCGGGCACATACGGCAACGCCTGTTTTGGGTGGCCGACGCCGGCAGTTCAGAACTCCTCCGGAGGGCCGAATCCTGCGGGGAACACCGGGGAGCACTTCACATTACAAACCGCTGCGGTCATGGCGGGCTGGAATACCCCGAGAGCGACGGACGGGAGCAACGGCGGGCCGAATCAGACGGGCGGGGCGCTGACTCCGGATGCACACTTAGCAATGGCCGGATGGGGGACGCCGAGAGTGGGGAACAATGGCGGACACGGCAACCCTGGCAGGGTGGGGGATGGCAAGAGCCGGCTGGAAGATCAGGTACACGGGGCGCTGATGGCCGGATGGGTCACTCCCTCCTCACGGGATCACAAGGACACACCGGGAATGTCACTGACCGGGACGAACCCGGACGGGACGACACGCACCAGACTGGACCAATTACCACGACAGGCCGCAATAGTTGGGCAGACTTCGTTATCGTCCCCTGTGGCGACGGGAAAGCGCGGCGTCTTAAACCCGGACTTGCCCCGCTGGTTGATGGGATACCCGGACGAGTGGGCAAAATACGCGCCTGGGGCAACGCGATAGTGCCGGAAGTAGCGGCGGAGTTTATCAGTGCATTTTTGGCAGTAAGGCCATAATTCAATAACCCCCAGGAAGGGCGCAACAACGAGGAAAGGCATAGAGGGCTGTGGGTCGCATTTGGGAGTGTCCGCAGCACAAGACAGGGAAATTTCCGGCCGGAAGGCCCTGCGAGTATCTTGCTCCCAATCCTCAGCGCCCACTATGATGCAGGACCCCCGCCGAAGAAGCGGCCGGTGACGGCGGGGAATTAAACGTAATCAGGTCGTAAAAGGAGAAGTCATGACAACTGAATTGACCCGCGGCGGAACCGTGATCCTTCGCCTCAACCCCACCGAAAAGACCTGGTTGCTCCAGGTCGTCAACAACGACGGCAGCGCCAACACGCAAGTTATGAGGGACGCCCTGGAAAACGCGATCCCGAAGATGATTGGGTTATGAAAACCTACGTCATGAACTATGGCCGCTTTGAGCGCATGGTCGCAGCCACATCTATGACCGAAGCCGCCGAGAAGCTGGACGTGACCCTGTACCACTTCGGCCGATACGCCACCGCCACCGGCAACGAGCAGGATGTCAAGGTTGCCATGAGTGAACCCGGCGCGATCTTTGAGCGCATGACCGACAGTAAGGAATGGAGACGGAAGCCATGACCAGCCCGCTTGAACGCATGATAGATGCCGCCTGCAAGCCATACCCGATGATCACCTTGCGGTGCCCCAAGTGCCAAAAGGAGAAGATGGTCCACCGGGAGGCAATCGACCCCCCTACCGCTACCGTCTGCGTTTACCCCTGCCCCGATTGCCATGGACCCGAAGGAGAGGAAACCTCCTATCTGGACGCAGCCGGCAACACAATCGACTGGAACAAGGAGATGGGACCCAAATGAAAGACGCAATCCTGATTGAACTGGCAAGACGCTGGAAGCAAGACGCCAACCCCCCGACCTGTGAAAACGGAGCACCCGACACCGTGGAGACGGCAAGGATTAAGGGCGTCCGCCAGGGGCACCGTGAAATGAAACGCGAGTGCGCTGATGCAATCCTCTCGCTGGTCGAGATCCTTGGAGACAAAAACGAGGGAGACACCGCGAAGGCCACACAATGACCCCCGAGACGCCCCTCCTCCCTTGCCCCTTTTGCGGCGGCACCGCTGAGTACCAAAAGACCAAGAACGGCGGGACGTACATTCGTTGTGCCTACTGCTTTGTTTCAACGGCCCTCTTTTACGGACGGCTGGAAAACCTGGAGAAGCGCTGGAACGCTCGACAAGGAGCCACGCCATGACCAAAGAGATCTCTCTCCTCACCTGTCCCTTCTGTGGTGCCATCAAACCCGAGTACCACCTTGACGGGGATAACGTCAGTTGCAAGCGTTGCCAGGCCCCGGCGAACCTGCGCCGCGCGATCGGGACCTTGGACACCGCTTGGGATAAACGGAGTGCGCGATGAAGAGACAGCCGGGGAAATACGAACGGTGGGAGAAACAGGCAATCGCCTTTATCTTTGTTACCCTTGCCGCCTGGGTCTACTTCCTTTGTCAAATCTACCGGGATGCCATATCATGACCTACGACCGCCGTTGTCTGGAGACCGGGGCCGGCGCTGATTGCGTTTCCTGCCCCAGTTATCAGGAATTGAAGCGCAAAGAGCTGGACGGTATCAAGCCTCCCCGCAAGGTCAAGAGGTATAACGTCACGGCGGCGATTGATTCAGAGTGCAGCATTGGCCGGCGCCGGGAGAGCAAGGAGGAGTTAAGATAATGGCTATCATATCGGAAGGTTGGAAGGAGTAACAAGCATGGCCGCGCCTAAAAAAATCGATTACGACCGAATAGAACCCGACTGGCGGGCAGGGGTTAAGAGTGTCCCCCAGTTGGCGGCAGACTACTTGACCGCAACAGGGGTAAAAGTTTCTGCGCCAGCGATAACCAAATATTTCAAAAGTAACGGAGTGCCAAGAGACTTATCCGGAAAGATTCAAGCTAAAGCCAATGCCATAGTTTTAGGCAAGGTTTCAGGTGACAGCAAGGTTTCTGACGAAACCATCATTGAAGCCAATGCGGTCATGTTGGCAGACATACGGATCAATCAGCGCAGCACCATCAAGCGATATGGCGCCCTCTCAGAACAACTTTTGGCTGAACTGGAGGGAGTGACGGGAACCCAAGACCTGTTAGCCGAGCTTGGCGAGTTTATCCGGGGAGAAGACAGTGGGTCCGAAGATAAACGCAATGAGCTTTACCGCAAGGTGTTGGCTCTCCCCTCTCGCATTGATTCACAGAAGAAGCTTGTTGACACCCTCAAGGTTCTGCATGATCTGGAGACCAAGGCATATGGACTCGATCAGCCGGGGGGCGAAGAGAATGCCGACCTTTGCACCATGAACCGCGCCACCCTTGAGGCAATAGCTCGGCGTGGCTAAGATCACTCCGCAAATGGCAGCCAGAGAACTTCTGCGCCGGGATCGCGCCAAGGAAAGTCTCCTCGATTTCGCCAAAGCTATCGACATCCCCGGCAAGCCCGTCAGTGAGAACGAAGAGGAATGGCTTTTCTCTCCGGTTGAGACAGGTCTTGCCGCGCACCACTGCCTAATGCTCTCCCTGATTGAACAAGTCATTCTCGGTAAAATCCCCCGCTTGATGCTCTTCATGCCCCCCGGCTCGGCAAAATCAACCATGGCCTCAGTAGTGGCGCCAACGTGGGCAATGGGCAAGTTCCCCGGCACTCCCATTATCCTTGCCTCCTACGGCTCCGACCTTGCCAAGAAGCACGGCAGACGGGCGAGACAGATTGTCCGTAGCAAGGAATACACCTCGATCTTCGGCACTGAGATCAGCAGTGATACCGCCGCCGCCGATGAGTGGGAATTAAAAAACGGCAGTTCGTACAAGGCGGGGGGGATACTCTCAGGCATCACCGGGTCCAGGGCCAAGGGGCTCATTATCGATGACCCGGTAAGGGGGCGCGAACAGGCCGACTCAGAAGCCTTCCAGAAGAAGACATGGGAAGCATATCAGGATGACCTACGCACCCGTCTTGTCCCTGGGGGATGGGAAATCATTGTTCAAACCCGTTGGAGTGACCTCGACCTCTCGGGCCGGATACTCCCCGAAGATTACGACGGGCAGTCAGGTCCAGTACAGTGCCGGGACGGGCGCGAGTGGTATGTCCTCAGTCTGCCGGCGCAGTGTGAGCGCAACGACGACCCGCTCGGGCGCAAAGTGGGGGAATACCTCTGGCCGGAATGGTTCACCGCCGAACACTTTGATGGATTTAAGGGACAACCCCGCACATGGAGCGCCCTTTTTCAACAGCGCCCCGCCCCGGAGACGGGGACATTTTTCAATCGTCAGTGGTTCAAGCGCTTCAAGGCGCATGAGATCCCGAAGGACTTGCACAATTACGGATCATCCGACTTTGCTGTCTCCGATAAGGGTGGAGACTTCACTGAGCACGGCATGAGCGGCGTTTGCCCCGAGGGTGACGTGTGGGTCCATGATTGGTGGTATGGGCAAGAGACGGCTGACATCTGGTTTGAGTCCATGTTCAACCTCATTGACGCGCACCTTCCCTTTGCCTGGTTCGGGGAGGGCGGAGTCATTCGCAAGTCGGTAGAACCGTTCTTGGTCAAGCGGCAACTGGAGCGCAAAAGCTGGTGTCGGCTGGAGTGGCTCAACCCGGTAGCCGACAAGCCGACAAGGGCAAGGTCATTACAGGCCATGGCCGCGTCAGGCAAGGTGCATATTCTCGAAGGGGAGTGGGGCGACCGGCTGATAGACCAGCTCTGCAAGTTCCCAACTGGCGCCAATGACGACGCCGTGGACACCCTCGCCACCTTCTGTATGGCCTTAGCGCAAGCCCACCCGGCAACCGTGGCCTTTGAGAGAAAACCCCCGCCAACGCAAGCCGAACAGGACTTTGCGCGAATTACGGGAGCAGATGTCACCGACCTTCATGTTTCAACGACCGGAGCTATCAACATCGAATAGGAGGCAACCATGTGGTACTACTTTTTCGGCGGGCTGGTTCTTGGTGGGTCCCTTGGCTTCTGCTTGACGGCCATGTTCGCGCACCGGAACTACGCCAAGGGTTATTCGGATCGGGTCCGCTATGAGCGGGTCAATCGGCTGATAGGATAGGAGAACATCATGCCTGACATTACGATGTGCGCCAACGCTGGCTGTCCGAGCTTCGCCAAGTGTTATCTGGCTCAAGCCGTCCCCTCGATGTGGCAATCCTACGATTCGTTTAAGGTTCCCGACCGGAGAGCGAAGTGCAAGCGATTTCGCGCCATAGGGAAGAGACCCATAAAATCCGTTGACACCGCCCCTGTCTCTTGAGATAATGGCTCACCGATAAGGAGGTGTTGAATGCGAGAGATAAAGTTTCGGGCATGGAACAGATTTATGAAGAGGATGGAGGCAACGCGGGAATTTGACGCTACCGACTATCCAGTGATGCAGTTTACCGGGCTGTTCGACATCAGCGGCAAAGAGATTTACGAGGGCGATATTATTCGTATGGATAAAAATTGTCTTCTTGATCAAGGTTACGTGACGAGAACTGTCGGATTTAAGGATGGGTGCTTTGTGTCTATTGAATCAAGATGCAATTTAGTGACGATTGTAAACGGATTTCGCCCGGTAGTTATCGGCAACATCCACGAAAACCCCGAACTCCTAGAGTTGGCACCATGACCTACACCGACCTCCTCCGTAACTGTGAACTCTGCGGCGACCCCTTCACCTTCACCATCGCCGCACAGAAGCGCGGTAAGGCCGGCCGCTTTTGCTCCCGCACCTGTGGCGGCAAGGGGATCACCGCCGAGGACCGCAAGAAGGGGCTGGAGATTGTCCGCGCCAAGAGCCCGGAGCTAATCGAGCGGAGAGCCAAGAGAAAACTGGACCGGAAGATCAGGGCGGCGAGGGAGTTCCTGGAAGCCAACGGGTATCGCGTGATGAAATACGAAAGGGAAATGCCATGAGCAACTTCTACCAGTACGCCATAGCCGCCAGTATTACCGCCGAGACCAGCACCTTGACCGCTCCGGTCTCCGTTGCCCTGACCCTGCACTATGCCGACAAACGCAAGAGAACGCTGATTGTCGATGCCCGGCGCCGGGAAGAAAGAAAGAGGTAAACCATGTTCACCGTATGGGAAGTATTGGCAATCGTCGCCCTGTCCGGGCTGTTGAGTGGCGGCAATGGGTTTCTGGTCGGCTGGCTGGTCTATCGCGCCAAGCGTGAGCCCCATGAGTACCTTTCCCCGCCGTCCCTGAGTCGCAGCGCCGACACCGGCCGCGCTGTCAACATTGACGACCTGGCGCGGGAAGAGTTCCCCGATCCGGGTCTCCCTGCTTCAATGAAGGCGGCGTCTGCGCTGGCGGATAGCGCGATCCAGCAGGAGATCTTTCTGCTGGCAGAGGAGCAGGTCCGGCAAGAGAAGGGAGGTAAATTGTAATGGCTCTCGTGATTTGTCAAAATGGTTGTCACGGCGTTTATCTGGAAACCACCGAGCAATTCGACCCGGACAAGACCCCACACGGCGGCATGTTCCGCCTCGTTGAACCATACAAGGGCAACGGCTGGTCGTCCTTCCCCGAGCATGAAGGCGTGACCGGCGCCGCCCTGGAGTGCCCGGACTGCGGAGCCCCTTATCTCAACTCCAGCAATCGCGTGGCGCTGGTGCCGGGGAGCGAGGAAGCACCGAAGAAGTTGGGACCCCTCACCCCGTCGACCCCTGCGCCCAATGCCGTTGTCTCCCCCGAGATCATCGCCCGGATTATGGAGCTCAAGGCGGCCGGCAAGAAGCCCAAGGAGATAGGTGAGGCCGTCGGTCTCCACTACATGAAGGTCGGCGCGATCATCAAGGCGGCGTCGTAACTGGGAGGTGTGACATGCAACTCATTGCCGGATTTCTTCTTAACGTGATTCTCGTTTTTGATCCTCCGACAAATCGCCGTGAACGACGATGTAAAGCAAAGATTGGCGTCGTGATGCGATAGTAAAATAACTCTTGCAACCCTACGTTAAATTTGCTTTACTGTCGGACGTATGCCGGTATAGACCGCTAAAGAGACGGGCCAGACTGTAAATCTGGCGGCTTCGGCACCGCATGGCGCAATACCATGGACCGGCACCAATACCAAAACAACCTTTGCAGTGGCACACACCAGGTCTCACAATCCCCCTTGTGTCCCCCTGGCGGCCCCCAACGACGACGGTCGCGGGCACCCTGCGCTTGAAAGCCTCTACCCACTCGGTAGGGGCTTTTTTGCGTTAAGGAGCTGTCATGCCCGAAAAGCCGTGGTCAATCGTCAATCCCCCCCCGGAGAACCATGAGGAGGTGGGAAGTTTCGTCCTTGGTCTCTTCCTGCGCGGCGAGGAGGAGAAGCAGCGCCTTGGCCTCCCGGCCCGCTGGCTGGAGAATCACCGCTTGTACCGCGGCGGATCGGTTCAAGGATTGAAAAGCAAGCTCGGCGTCACGGCCAACATCATCTTTGCCAACATCCAAAGAACAGTCGCCAACCTCACCAGCAAGAACCCCACCGCCGAAGTCGTCAGCCAAGACTGGCGGCCCGTCCTCAATCCCGACACAGGGGAGCCCGTCCCCGATGACACTGATACCGTCCTGACGACCGCCCTCAAGAGCTGGTGGAACGAGACGGAGCAGATCCGCTCCCTGGTCGATTCAACCCTTAATCAGGAGATCTACGGGATCACCACCGAAAAAGGCGTTTACGACGCGAAGAAGAAGAAGGGCGACGTGGTTATCCTCGACCCCTTCGCCTTTGGCTGCGCTCCGGGGAACTGGGAAGACCTGGGCAGCGGCCCGCCTTACTGCTATCACGCCTACAAAGAATCGGTTGCCACCCTGCGCGCCCGCTTTGGGGTAGAAACGATCTCCGCCGATCCTTCCAGTAGCCTCGGGGAGGAGCGGGAAACCAACCGCCCGATGATGCACAACCTCCCGCAAGGGGCTATTCCGTCCGGGTCCCTCTCTATCGCTACCTCACAGTTCAAGGAAGTCCAGAGCGACGACGACGACGCCCTGGTCGTGGAAATGTGGCTACGGGATTACACCGAAGTCCCGACCTCTCCGGTTCTTGACCCGACCACCGGGGAGCCGATGCTTGACCCTGAGACTGGAGACCCGATCTTCCCCGAGCGTGACCCGAACGCCCCACCGAACTACCTCTATCCGGGGGGGATTCGCATGATCACCGTTACATCGGAAGGCACGGTCCTGGTCGACGTTGCCAATCCCAACATCAACCTGGCCCTCTGGAACGACGAAGAGACCCGCGAAGGGGTGGAGAATACCTACCTGTTTGATCATCTCCCCTTCTGGTACGCCAACTCCTACCGCGACCCGTCGAGCTTTTGGGGCTTTGGCGCTGCTGAACAGGTCGGAGTGCTGGCCGAACAGATCGGGGAGATCCTGAGCCGGATGCACAAGTACCTGGGCCGGATGCTCCTGCCGACGCTGATTCTTCCCAAGGATTGCGGCGTCACCCCGCAGATGATCAACAACAACCCCGGTCTGATTCTCCAGCCGACGACCGGAGCACTGGGCGCTGGGATTAAGTACCTCGAAACTCCGAGCCTGCCCGCCGATACCATGCGCCTGTATCAACTCCTCCTCACCCAGTTTGACCGGGTGTACCAGATTGAGGACGCCGATCGAGGCGACACGCCCAACCGGATTGTCGCAGCCTCCGCCATTGTCGCCCTGCAAGAGCGCAATCAAGTGTTGATGCGCCATAAGATCCGCTCCGTCGACTTCCTAATTCGCCAGAGAGGGAGAGCATCGATCTCCTTCCTGCAAAACTTCGGTTTCACCTCCGAGACAATCAAGGTTGACGACGATTCGATTGCCAAAATCGTTGGTATCGACCTGCTGGGCCGCAAGTTCAGTTACGTCGTTGAGTCCGGGTCTACGGTCCCGCAGACGCAGCTCCAGATCAAGGAGCTTGCCCTTGACCTCTTTAAGTTAAGAGCGATCGACAACCGCGAACTGCTGGAAAAACTCCAGTGGCCGGGCTGGAGAGCGGCGATTGAGCGCATGGCCGAATCAGGCGGACAGATCGAACAGGCCGCGCAGGTCTTTGTCGCTGCTGGCGTCCCCCTGGAACAGGTCCAAGCCCTGATTGCGCTGGCAAGACAGCCACAGGGAGGCCCTGGCGACACGGCGCCCGCAACGTCCACCACACCCGCACCGGAAGCACCCGAACCGATAGTACCGGGCGCATAACCTTAAAGGAGAAAGACCATGAGTAAACAGAATCAGCTCGTATGTATCGGCGGTGACAAGAGCGTCGTCACCTTGGACGAAACCGGAGCCCTTACCGACAATTCGGACAGCGCCGTCCCGACTCAGAAGGCGGTCAAGACCTACGTTGACGCTCACGCTACCGCTGCCGTTGACACCGACGCCACCTTTGCCGCTGACAGTGACGTGCTGGTGCCGAGTCAGAAGGCCGTCAAGACCGCGTTCGATGCCCTGACCGGCAAGACGATTGAAGCGGCTAACGCTGCCGTTGTCCTCCCCGGCAATACCGCCGTCCTCTCCACCACCGGGACCACCGTTCTTGACCTCTCCGCTATCGCTGACGGGCAGGAGTTTAATCTGGTCTCTGCCGCCGCGCAGAACATGAGCCTTGACTTCGGTGTCGGCGTCTCGGTCTTCGCTGCGGGCATTGCTGGTACGGGCGCCCGCTACGTCAAATTTACCAACGTCATCGGCACGTCGATCAAATTGGTTCGCCTGTCTTCGACCAGCTTCTATGCCCTTGGCGTCGTTGGCGGCGTCACGATTGCTGCGGCCCCGTAACATACTATTTAAAAAGGAGAATATCATGCACTACAGAAACGGCCGCGAGGCGAAAAACGGCGACAAGATCGTGAAGTTGGAAGGCGGAAAAGTGGTTGCCTTCGGCGTGCTGCACAGCGCCACTCCCGGAAACGATTATTGCAACGGCAATATCGCCGTTATCCAGTCCTCCAACGATTACGCCTGCATGTGCGACTGTCTGCACGTTGATGATGTGGCCGATGTTCTGGCTTCGCGAGAATTGGACAAGCGACCCGTTGGCATGTAACCGGGAGGTGAATTGTGCCGCTCTACGATTACTCTTGCCCACAGCACGGACAGTTTGAGGCGTTCTTCCGGCTGGCCGATAAGCCGCCCATGGCAATGTGCCCGGTTTGCAGTGCCGAGAGCCGGCAGATCTTCACCGTCGGCGGAGTGCAGGGGGACGAACTCCCCTCATGGTTCAACGCCGAAGCAAGGGGCTGTCTCCAGAGTAGCGGAGAGAAGCCCATCGAATCACGCACCGAGTACCGCAATTACCTGGAGAAGCGGGGAGTCATAGAGACCTCATCGCACCGGGAATTTTAAGCACCATCAACGAGAGCGGGGAGCCTCAAGGGGTCCGCAAGGAGAAGCATCATGGCTGTAGAAAACGAAGACAAATTGCCCAGTGGAAGCCGGTCCGTCCTTGAAACGGGTAGCCAGGACGAAACAGGGGCAGCCGCCGCAGAAGACGATGCGGCAAAAGGTCCCGATGAAGTGACCACGCTCAAGGAGCAGTTAGCCAACGCGCAGAAACTTATCGGGAAACACAGCGGCGAAGTCGCCAGTTCGCGCCAGAAAATCGCGGAGTATGAGGGGAAGATCCAGGAACTCACTCCGAAGGGTCCCAGTATCGAGGACCAGATCGACGCAATCAGCGACAAGATGGAAAACGGGGAGCTGTCGCTCCGGGAAGGGAACCGCGAGATTGCCCGGTTAAGTGCTGACCTGGGCAAACAGTCGGCGCTCTCGGAGATTGAGA
>Ga0209518_1002579_pt1 | contig 16654 bp, 14 predicted proteins | sample RifGroB1_FD_183993 | JGI IMG/M metagenome (GOLD analysis project Ga0209518, IMG submission 183993) | Groundwater microbial communities from Rifle, Colorado, USA - Groundwater B1 (SPAdes) (version 2) | ecosystem: Environmental > Aquatic > Deep subsurface > Groundwater | place: Rifle, Colorado...
ATCTCTCGCTTTCTTTTTAGAATCGCTTCTATCCTGTTAAACTGGGCAACTCCCAGAGCTGCCTGAATATTGGTCAGACGATAATTGTACCCAAGCCAAGGGTGATGGTATTTTCTACGTTTTGAAGCTCCATGGTCACGCAGAATTCTCGCCTTTTCGACGAATTCATGATTATTAGTCACAATCATCCCCCCTTCTCCTGTGGTAATTACTTTATTCGCAAAAAAAGAGAAGCACCCCGCATCCCCGATGGAACCAACGCGCTTACCATTACAAAGAGCCCCATGAGCTTCGGCTGCATCCTCGATTACCAACAGGCCATACTTGTGGGCAATATTCATGATTTCTTTCATGTTTGCCGGATGGCCATACAAATGAACCGGGATAATTGCTTTTGTTCTTCTTGTAATTTTTTCTTTTATTTTTTCAGGATCAATATTCCATGTATCAAACTCAGAATCAACAAATATAGGAGTTGCACCAGTATAGCTAACTGGATTTGCAGTTGCCACAAATGTCATTGCCGGAACAATTACTTCATCCCCCCTATCTATGCCAAGGGCTGCTAGAGCCAAATGAATAGCCGTCGTTCCATTTGAAGTCGCAACACCATACTTACATTCGCAAAAATTAGCAAATTTTTTTTCGAACTCATCTATATAAGCACCCTTGGACGATATCCAGCCTGATTTTATGGTATCTGTTACAAGATCAATTTCTTCTTGCCCCAACAAAGGCTCTGCAACCGGTATCATTGGCTTATTATAATCCGCCTTGGCTAAATGGAAAGAGGTTGTCTACGGGGATTTCATAATTGATATAGGGTTTCCCGGCTCTTATATCTTCATAAATCTCATCTGACTCATAAATTGCTACGTCATCTAGCCACATGTTTACCCCTTCCCCGCTTTGCAAGCTTACACTCATATATTTGGCTCCAGCTTTGGCAACTGCAATAATTTCTTTTTTAACCCAAATTGGTTCACCAAAAACTCTGGAAGACAGTCTTACGTCCATACTTTTAGTGTCTATTTTCAACTCCCCCGGGTCAGTCTCGTAAAAATCAACACGAAGCAGTCCATCTCTTTGCTTTTTGGAAATTTGCTGATCTGTTTTAATCCACCCCTCTACCCGATATGCTTTATGGCTATCAATGCTTATAAGCGGAGAAGTAGCCTTCAAAACCGGAAACCTTCTTGCACCTGTCTCAATTCTTATTGACCCCACAGAATCGTGGCCAATATTTTCATCATAAAATGTTTTTTCTGCAACATCAATAAAAGTCCACTCATGAAATGGATCATCAAAAGTAAACTTCTTTATTAACTTAAGTTTATTAAACTCGGGTAAATCAGGAACTTTTGTAATTATAATATTCATATCCGGTGCCTGCCAAGGTTTTACAAATTCAGCCACAGCAAAAGAGCCGATTTCCCGACCCACAACTCCAACAAAAGAATTTGAGAGAATATTATCAGGTTTATTCCAATATTCAATTTGCTCCCTAATTGATCTGTTAATCCACCACACGCTAAAGGTGGAAACCCAATCTAAATTAAAGTATAAATACGCTGCTCCATCTTCTTTCATCTCTGCAAGCGAATAAGTTGTACTAGGCTCCAAGGGAACATTTTCAAAATTTTTACTTGCAGGGACGCGGTCCCATGGATGCGCACCAACTTTCGCTTTATCGGGAATATTTACAGCTGCCCAGTTGCTTGCAGTCTCAAAACTCCACGGGTGCGTGTACCGAGAAGAATTGATTAAGGAATTTTTTATTTGGTCTAAAGACCCTAAACAGGCAATAATTATGGCGAAAATTAATACAAATTTTTTATTTAAAAAAATCCTAAAGACACTAACTATAAAAAACCCGGCAAAAATTAAAAGAACGGGAGTAATTGAAACAAAATTTCTTATGTAATATCCACCGTTGGCATAATAAGCAAAATAATAAAAAAATGGGATAATTAATGAAAGCAAAATTAATGTTTTGAATCTTTTTTTGAAAAACCCCAAAATAATTCCGGACAAAACCGCTAAACTTACAGCTGACCCGATGCCAATATTATATAAATACGAAAATGCGTAAACACTTAACATTTTTTGACCTACAGCGTACTTTAAAAAATTATACGAAGTTATGTTTTGAAACTCTTCCCATTTAATCACATAATATGGGTGAAGCACGACTATAATGAGTATTGCTGTTAATCCTGCTAATAAGATTTCCCGGATTCTTAGTTTTTTATCTTGCCATACTAAGAGTGCATGTATTAAAAGAAACGGGAATACCGCAAAAAACTGAAATTTAGTGGAGAATGATAATCCTATTAATATTCCGGCGAACAAGTAACTCTTCTTGTTCTTGTGCTCCAAAAGCCTAATGGAAGCCAATAATGACAACAAATAAACAAACGCATTATAAATATCAGGAAGAGCAATATGGCTAGCCAACACTTGCCGGAAATTAAAAGTGACTAAAATAGCTGATATTAACCCAATTTTTTTGTCTTTAAAAAGCTTCTGAGCCACCATGTAAGTTAATAAAACTACCCCAACACTAACAAACGCAGTCAGATAGCGCCCCCAAAAAAGTACATGAGTTTGTTGATATTGATAGACAATCTTCTGCCACAATTCTAGTAAATTTTCATAATCGTTGGGTAATGCCGAGGGGTCGAAAACTTTGTATTTTATGACGAAAAGCGGGATAAACAAAAAAAAGTAGGCAAGTGCATGGAAAAGCGGGATAACAATGGGATAATCATAGCGCCCCGGATCAAGATTAAAATTTCTAATCATTAAAATTGCTGATGAGTAACTCATCCCTTCGTCTGCATGATAGTGATGATATCCAGGGTTAGTCCCTATAAATCTAAAAAGGGCTGCAATGATTAGTACCACAAAAAGAAGCTTTTTCATTTAGCTCTTAATTCACATTCTAAGATTAGGTGTTCAAAAGGCATAAATCCCTCGGTTGGCTTTATTTCCCTGCATACAAAACCGTGCTCTTTTAGTACCCCAAGCCAATCCTTTTTGCTCCGGAAATAAATTTTTGAAAATACTCTTTTTTCAAAGATCCATGGAACTAAAAAATGATCGGTTAGCCAAGTGATTAGAAATTTTAGACTTACTTTTCTGTCTATTTCGATTATCATAAGTTTCCCACTTTTTCTTAAAGCTTTAGAGCATTTTTCAAGTAAATACTCTTGGCTATCGTATGAAGGCAAGTGATGCATAAGATGAAACAAAATAATACAATCGCACTTGGGGAGCTTGAACGAAAGTGCATCACCTTGCACAAATTTAACATTTTTAAGCCCCCTATTTGCAACAGATACCCGATCCCTATCTAATTCAATGCCTAAAACATTTCTTTTGTGTGAATTAACAGCGATAAAATTTGAGAAAAAACCCTCACCGCAGCCCAAATCTATGATTTTACCTTTTTGCGGTACCAGTTTTTCAACTGTCAAATATGGAGCATCATAAAATCTGATCTTTGCAAAAAGCGACTTCCACCCCAAATTCTTATAAAGAAGGATTGTTTCCTCAACTCTTCCTTTTTCTTGCATATTTCACAATTATATCAATTTTTGTGCTATTATTGGCGCATGAAACCGGATATTTCAGTAGTAGTTCCTATTTTCAACGAAGAAAAAAATATACCCATCCTTCATTCTAGACTTAATAAGGCTCTCTTTCATTTAACCAATAAATATGAAATTATCTACATAAACGACGGCAGCAGCGACAAGTCTCTCAAATTACTTAAACAAATAAATAAAAGAGACAAAAAAACAAAAATCATTAGCTTTTCGAGAAATTTTGGTCACATGCCAGCTATAATTGCTGGCCTTAGTGTATGTGAAGGCAAGAAAGTAGTGATTATGGACGCAGACCTTCAAGATCCGCCTGAAGTTATTCCAAAGCTTTACCAAAAATCACTTGAAGGCTACCAGGTCGTTTATGGAATCAAAAAAAACAGAAAAGAAGGAGGGATTAAAAATTTAATGTTTAGCGCCTTTTATAGAATCTTGAATAATTTATCCGCGTTTAAAATGCCGCTAGATGCAGGAACATTTTCAATCGTTGACAAAAAAGTGGTGGATTTGATGATACAAATGCCTGAAAGAAATAAATACTTCAGCGGACTTCGAGCTTGGACTGGATTTGCACAAACAGGGGTTGTCTACAAAAGGGCTAAAAGATATAAAGGAAAACCAGCTTCCTTTAGACGACTTTTTAAACTGGCCATGGATGGAATAATTTCCTTTTCGCATATACCCTTAAGGCTAGCCAGCATTTTAGGTTTTATTTTCGCCAGTATTGCCTTTATATTTATTATTTTGGTAGCAATAGGGAGATTATTCTTTGGACTGGGCATTGTTGGCTGGGCGTCAACCATGTCAACTATCCTTTTAATAGGAGGTATTCAGCTTATTACGCTAGGTATAATAGGAGAATATTTAGCAAGAATATATGATGAGGTTAAACGCCGCCCTGAGTATATTATCTCTGAGAAGATTGGGTTTTAATATCTGCCTCTACTCTTTTAAAATCTCCCCAGAATTTTTGCCAATTAACCGGATGCATAAACTTGGCAAATATTTCTTTATCTGTAACTTTACGGTTTTTCTGAATTATATTTCTTTTAGTTAACGTTTTGTCGAAATTTGATATATTCCAAAGTATAGCTCTCAAAATCATCCAAAAACTTTTAAATTGTCCGCGTAATAAAAACGCGCTAGCAATACCCAGTGAAATTATAACATGTAAAGGAAGAATAATTACTAAATTCTTAACTTCGAGATTTTTCAGAAGAGAAGTAATTCTATTTTTGTAATAATGAAAGTTAATATTCCCTACATCAAGCCTCTTTATAGTGAAACCCACTTTATGATAAATTATAGCCTTTGGAAAATATAAAACTTTGTACCCCATAAGCCATACTCTCCAGCAAAAGTCAGTTTCTTCAAAATAAGATACAAAATCCGTGTCAAACAGACCAATCTGGTTAACCATGCTTTTTCTTATTAACATACACGCTCCCTTGGCGGTGAAGATATTTGTTTCTAAATTAAACTCTTTTGAATCCTTCTCGCCAAAGCCTCTATGCTCCAAAAAGCCAATTTTTGTCAAAAATCCGCCAGCATTATCTAAAAGACCAGTTTTGTCCATCATTAAAATTTTCGGCTGAATGACTGCTATTTTGGGATTTTTTTCAGCTCTTAGTACAAGAGGAGTTAAAAAGTTGGGTGTTACTTTTGTATCGTTATTGAGAAGCAAAATATATTTTCCTTTCGCACCCTTCAGGGCTTGGTTATTAGCCAACGCAAAACCTACGTTGCGCTTGTTGCGCATAATTTTCAATTTACAATTTACAATTTTCAATTTCGCCACTATATCTAACGAGCCATCGGTAGAACCGTTGTCCACGAATATTATTTCAAAATTTTTATAAGTTAATTTTTTTAAAAAGCGTAAGAGGTCAGGTAAGACATCTTCGCCGTTCCAATTAACTATAATTATCGAAACCAAGGGAGATTCTTTTGTCATTTACCTATATTGCAACATTTTAAAAAAAGTGCGTAAAAATTTTTTAAACCCCGCGGCTCTGATAAAACCCATAACTGCACTGATTGTTACCAGTAACCGGATAATTATAAAGGCTAGTCCCATAACGGGATTGCTCACAAATTTTTTCCAATTTCTAAGATATGCGCCTCTTAAAATTATGGTTCCCTGCTTTGCGATTAAATTGGGGTGTTTATCAGCATAAAGCACGCTTTTGCCTGCGTAATAATACTTTTTTTTGAGTAACTGCCAAAGTGTTAGATCCTGCTCATGATGAAAAATAGTACCATTACTCCAGCCGATTCTATACTTTTTCATAACTCTTGCCGGCAAATCATAATCCTCAGCTCCAGTTAAATTTTCGTCATAACCTTTAAACTCCCTAAAAATTTTTCTTTTATAAAATCTGGCAACTTCGATCGAGATGTCGCCCATATACATTTGTCTTTCAAAATCCCGCAAACGAGCCATAAAACTTTCTCCTACTGTTTTTTCAGGAACTATTAGCGCCCCAAAGTTACCAATTGACGAAACACAAGACTGTACTGCCTTTTTACTCAGCTGCATATCAGCATCCAAAAAGAATAGGTATTCGCCTTTGGATTTTAAAGCGCCAAAGTTACGCGCAGCGCTTCTCTCCGGGCCTTTCAGGTAGACTTTTACACCAAGTTTTTTTGCCAACGAGACAGTGTTGTCGTCAGACCCAGTATCTACAACAATAGTTTCTATCCTCTTATAAGTTTGATTTCTTATGCTCTTGATTAAACGGGGCAGATTTTTTGTTTCGTTTTTAGTGGGAATGATAATACTGACCAAATGCAACACCATATTCACAATTGTATCCCAGAAGCCTCAAGAGTGCTACAATATGCGTGAAATGATGCTCTCCTTTGTCATCCCAGCAAAAAACGAAGAGGGTTCTGTGGAGGACCTTTACAAGCAAATTGTTACCTATATCCCAAAATCAAATAAGCGCTGGGAAATAATTTTTGTTGATGATGGGTCAACTGACAAAACTTTTACCATTCTTGCTAAACTTCACAAAAAAGACAAACGGATCAAAGTAATAAAATTTAGGGGTAATTTTGGAAAATCAATGGCATTGCAGGCTGGTTTTGAAATGGCGCGTGGTGATATTATTTTTACTCTTGACGCAGATCTTCAGGATAACCCGAAGGAAATTCCCAATTTTTTAGAAAAAATAGCTAGTGGATATGATCTGGTGTCCGGCTGGAAAAAGGTCCGGCACGACCCCCCAAGCAAAGTAATACCTTCAAGAATTTTTAATAAAGTAGTTACAGTTCTCACAAATGTTAATGTTCACGATACTAATTGCGGCTTTAAAGCCTATAAAAGAGAGGTTGTGAAAAATTTAAATCTTTACGGCGAACTTTACCGTTTTATTCCCATACTGGCAGCGAAACAAAATTTTAAAGTCGGAGAAATTGTGGTTGAACACAGACCCCGAATAACTGGTAAAACAAAGTTTGGTTGGCAACGCAATGTCAAGGGCTTTTTGGATCTTATTACTATAGTTTTTTTAACAGGCTATCTGCGGCGCCCAGGGCATTTTTTTGGATTCTTTGGACTGGGATCATTCGCTGTAGGCTTTTTTATCGGCCTTTATATAACTTATTTAAGAATAACTACGGGAAGCATCCAATACCGTCATCCACTTTTGTACCTGGGAATCTTGCTTCTTATTGTAGGAGTGCAATTGGTAACAACTGGCTTAATTGCTGAGCTAATTGTCAGTTTCAGCCAGAGAGAATCCTCCACCAAGACAAACATCACACAAATTCTTGATTAAAATAATATGTCTAAACTTTCCGGCCTCTCCATTTTTTTTCCCTGTTTCAATGATGAAAAATCAATAGGTGCGCTAGTTGAAAACGCATTCAAAGTCGCTAAGAATTACTCAGAAAGATTTGAAATTCTGGTTATTGACGACGGGTCAACCGACAATAGCAGAATTGAGTTAAAAAATCTTAAAAAAAAGTATCCTGAATTAAAACTAATTTTCCATGACAAAAACAAAGGCTATGGAGAGGCTTTAAAAAACGGGTTTAAAAATGCTTCAAAAGAGTTTGTGTTTTACACAGATGGAGATGGACAGTATGATATTTTAGAATTACCACTTCTTATAAATCTTATGACCACTGATGTTGATTTTGTAAATGGTATAAAAATGGCAAGAGCGGATCCAACATACCGTATTGTAGTGGGGAATTTATATAGCTTTTTTGCCAGATGGTTATTTTGGCTTCCAATATATGATGTCGATTGCGATTATAGATTAATCAGAAAAAAAATTCTGGACAAAATTAAACTAACGGGCCGCAGCGGCTCTATTTGCGTAGAGCTGGTTAAAAAATCTCACCGCGCTGGAGCTACTTTTCGACAAGTATCTGTTCACCACTACGGCCGCAAATTTGGACAGTCCCAATTTTTTAGAGTCAACCGTCTTTTATCAACTTTTAGAGAGTTGATCCGGCTCTGGATTAATTTAATGTTATTAAAAAAATGAATAAGCAAGAATACAAAAATATATTTAACCTCGAGGAGCGCCATTTTATTTATCAAAGCACTCATCGCAATATCATGGCTCTTTTGAAGCAATTCCTTCCCAGGAATAAAAACCTTACTATCCTTGATGCTGGTTGTGGAACGGGTTTGCTAATGCAAAAATTAAAAAGCTTTGGGCTGGTTTATGGAGTTGATAATAATTCGCAAGGGTTGATATTTTGTAAAAAACGAGGGCTCACAAATTTAAAAAAGGCAAGCGTTAATAATTTACCATTTTTCAAAAACACCTTCGACGTAATTACCTGCGTAGACGTTCTTTACCATAAGGATGTTAACGGCCAAAAAACACTCTCAGAATTTTTTAGAGTTTTAAAGCCAGGGGGTCTTATAATTCTCAAGGTCCCCGCTCACGAGAATTTGCGTGGCAAGCATGATATTTTTGTACACACAAGGCAAAGATATAAAATAAATGAATTAAAAAAAGAGATACTAAAACAAAATTTTAATATTGTTTTTATTTCTTACGGGCATCAAATTCTTTACCCTATTGTTCTAGTCAAAAGATTTTGGGAAAGGATTTTACATTCTCCAGAAAGCAGCGACGTGGCAATGCCAGCATTACTCATTAACCACATACTTATAAACTTAGGCAAACTTGAAACCAAAGTAATGCTTAAAACTGGTTTGAAAAACGGCATATCTATCTACGCTGTGGCTAGAAAGCCAAATTGATGCTAAAATAGTTGATCATGAAGCTTATCTCCATAGTTTTGCCCTGCCATAATGAGGCAGAAAATTTGCCTCTTTTGATACCCGAAATTATTAACAAAATACCCCGAAAGTATGACTATGAAATTATCTGCGCTGACGATGGCAGTAGCGATGAAACTCCTTCTGTGATCATAAGTCTTGCAAAAAAAAACAAAAAAGTAAAAGGAGTATTACTATATCGGAACTTTGGCCACCAAGCAGCGCTACGAGCTGGAATCAAGGAATCACACGGAGACGCAGTAATCACAATGGATGCTGATTTTCAACACCCGCCACAGCTTCTTCCCAAGCTAATTCAACGTTGGGAGGCGGGACACGATTTAGTGCGTACTAAAAAGAAAGTTGATCCAACTTCAAATTTAGCCATGAAGGTGCAAAGAAAAATTGGTTACTTTTTGTGGCAAGTTATGACAGACGGGATGATCATTCCAGGCGGATCTGATTTCCGGCTTATGTCTAAATCCATTGCTCAATATATCAAAAGGTCTCATGAAAGAGAAATATTGCTCCGCGGCAATGTCATGCTAGCCTCGAAAAATCCAGTAACAGTACCATATGAAGTAGCTAAAAGAAAACATGGTAAATCTTCTTACTCCTTTAACATGTTTCTTAACATGTTTGTTCGAGGATTTATTTCGTTTAGCCCCAAGCCTCTTCGTATCGCTTTTTTCTTAGGATTAATGTTAATCGCACTTTCTGTATTGTTTATATCTTACGATATTGTTGTCGCTATTCTCACAGGAAGAAAAATAATCGAAGGCTGGACTACTGTGATTTTCTTTGTTACTCTTTTAAACGCTTTTACAATACTGTATTTAGGGATATTAGGGGAATACATTGGGGTTATCTTTAGAGAAGTTAAGAAACGACCTAAATTTTTAATAGATAAAAAAATAAATTTATAAAATGCAATGCCAAGTATGCGGACATAAAAATTGGCAAAATTTTAGACGGGTCCTTGATAGATGTGAGCGCTGTGGTTTTGTAAAAGCAAAAAATAAGTATTTTAAAATAAGCGAAAAAAAATTATATGCTTCAGGCTACTACAACGGCGCGGATTATCTTAATTATAAGGCTGAAGCAAGGGCCTTGCTAAAAAACTTTCGAAACAGACTTTCCAGAATATTAAAATACAAACAAAAAGGTAATTTATTGGAAATAGGTTGCGCTTATGGCTTCTTTCTAAGCCTGGCAAATGAGCATTTTGTAAGTTCAGGGGTTGAGATAGATGAAAACACAGCAAGGAAAGCCCGCAAAATCTCGGGGTGTAAAATATATTCTGGGGATTTTCTTAAAATGCATTTTAAAAATAACTCTTTTGATGTTGTTTGTTTATTTGATACGATAGAACATCTCAAAAACCCCAGAGCTTATTTAGAAAAAATATTTAGATTGCTTAAAAAAGGGGGGGTCATAGTAATAGAAACCGGAGATATCGACGCAATATTACCAAGAGTCCAAAAATCCACCTGGAGGCTTATTACTCCTCCATTTCATTTATCTTACTTTAGCAAAAACACCCTTAAACGGCTTCTGGATGATATTGGCTTTACCAAAAAAGAGCTCGTTTGGGTACCATTCTACAGGACTTTGGGGCAAACAATATACCGCTTGAACCGCAATCTTTTAACAAAAGATCATAGTTTGAATTCTGTAGTTTTTTCTATCAACGTCTTTGACCTAATCTTTGGAGTCTGGGAGAAAGTTGATCACAGCTGACTTCACTTCTAAATGAAGCGGATAATTTATACACGAAATTCTAAACTTTGGCTTATTGTTACCAAATGACGGAAGTGTTATAGAAATTTTTTGAAGTGTGTTTGTCAATTTAATATTGACAGATTGAGTAAGCTTGAAGCCTAATATGTCAACTTCTAAACAAGCAGGTACGCCATTTTGTAAATATTTTGTTAATGCTATTTTATCTTCTACATTTATAATTTTAGCAGCAGGGGCATTTTTGATTTTTTGAATGTAGCTTTCCTCTTTCGCAGAGATTGATTTATCCTTCCCTATTAAAAATTCAATTACATTTCTATAATTTTGGGAGTCATAATTACAATCAAAACAAGACTGAGTGTAAGGCAGAGGAATGTCAACAACAGAGGGCACTAGATAAAAATTTACCTGAGAAGGGGAAAAAAAAGATAAATTATCATCTTTCCATTCAAACTTTAGGTTATCGCTTCCATATAATTTCTTATTAGGGTCATACACAAATTGCGGAGAAATACTGTGGTTAAGGTCAACTTTTTTTGCCTTTGAATATATTGCGCTGCGGACTTGAGACGTTATATCAGACAACGAATTTCCATCATAATAATAAGCATGTATTAAATCCACCTTCTTAAATCCAGAAGCTAAAAGATCAAAATATTCCTCAGAGCCGGCAAAAACTTTAAAAAAAGACTTCTCAGCTCCCAGCTCAAGCCCTATAGCTGCCTCAGAGCTATAAGCTCCAACCCGCATAAAATCCACAAGTTTTTGTCTGTCCTCAACCAGTGCACTATCAAAATACAATATTGAGTCTTGAGGAATTTCTTTTAAATAGGACTTTAACTGCAGATAAAAACTAGCTCTTTTGATGCTTTGATTCTTAAAACTTTCAAAATAAGCGTTGCTTTGGATTAAATTCAACACAATTATAATACTTACTAAAATCTTGTATTTTCTTGACAGAGTTGTTAAAAATGAAAGCATTACGATCACTCCTATGAAGGAAAAGACAACGTAGCGGTTAGTAGATTCTAAAGCCCAAGGTGCTACTAAGCTTTGTGGTAAATATTGTGTAAAAATCCAAAGCAATGAAAAAAATAAAATCTTTTTAGAGTAACGCTTTTTTGTCTTTACTAAAAATAAAAAGGCACTAAGATGTATTACAACTGCTAGGAATATACGCATACTACCAGTGTCCAACCCCAAAACGTAAAACTTAGTCTGCTGGGCTATCCAATCTGTAAACACATACCCTCCTGATGTTTCCAAATAGTTATGTGCAGTAGAAATCAGATAAGTATTTGATATTTGAGGATTTCCTGTTCTTTCCCATACACTCGCAAGTCTGCCAGAAGTCAGCACTGGTAGAACAAAATAAGTGAAACCAAAAATTATACTCATAGAAATGATAAGAAATACCCTTTCATGCTTTATCGCCTTTAGAGCTTTAACAAATAAAATGACACTGGCTATTACCAAGGCTATATAGCCCGAGCTTCGAACCGGAAATGCTAGCAAAGTTAACGCGAATGAAGCTACAGCAAAGATCAATATACCTTTTGTGTTTACAAAATTACGCTGTAGAATTAGGTATAACGTCGTAAAAAGCAATAAAAGTGAAAGGTTGGTAGTTATAAAACTATATGCTGAAACTGCATTTTCAGCCCCTATATAGCCGCTTACAAATACTAAGGCTCCTAAAAGCGCAGCTTGAGAATTATTAAGCAGTCGATAAAGAAAAAGATAAAGCATATATGAAGCAATCAGCAAAAAAAGAAATCCTGTTATAAAATAGGCTGGAGGGCTATACCCCAATAATTTATATAAGGGAGACAAGATTGTACAATAAGAGTTATAAGGCCAGTTGAAAAGACAGATACCATTTTTTATGTTATAAAAAACGCTAAAGTCGTCATGCCAAAAATAAAAGGAAAAAGTTTTGTAATGCGATAGGATTGCTACGGCAATTAAAGTAAGTAGAATAAATAAATTTTTACGCATGCTAAAAGTAATTATACACAATGATGATCTAGGCCTAACTTATGGGTTTAGCCAAGCCATTTATGACTGCTTTACTAACGGCATCACTACAAGCACTTCTGTCAGAACAAACGGTACTGCTTACTCTGATACCATAACCAGAATCTTGCCGAAAATGAGAGGAATTGGATTGGGGCTGCATGTAAATTTAACTGATGGGCCATCATATAATAAACTCTTAGCGGATACTAGTGGTAATTACAAACGTAACTTTATAGGTTATCTAGCTAATGTATATACAGACAAAAGGCTTTTGCAAAATATAGAGAGTGATTTAAAAACGCAATTTATGCTAGCCATTGAAAAAGACAAGTTAAAAATTGATCATGTTAATGGCCACGATCATATACATATGATCCCTCCGATTTTTGAGATAGTTGCCAAACTATGCGACATATACAGCATTAAATATATAAGACTTGTTAATGAAGACTATTATTTCACACACAATTTAAAAAAAGATCTACAGCCATTTATTAACGCCAACATTTTAAAATTTGTAGTACTTAAAAACTTTATTCCAAAAAATATGTCACTTATTTCTAAATATAACCTAAAAACTACTAATCGTTTCTATGGTCTAATCCATACTGGCAGTATGGATATTAAAGCCATTAAAGGAGGACTTTTGAACGCTTTAGACAAAAAATATAGCCTTGTCGAAATACTTTCTCACCCCGTATTAACTTCTTCAAAAGATATAAAGTTCACAAGTGATTTTATAAAGAATTACGTACACAAAAAGCAGCGGTTAGTTGAATACCAGACTCTAAAAGGTAAAGACATCAAAAAATTCATAAAAAAGAAAAATATTGTCCTTACAAATTACGCACGGGATTTAACATGATACCTGATATTGGCACAAAAATATTTATTTCTTTAAGAAAAATAATTTTCCCTTTTGAAAAAATTAAGCAGTATATCCCGCAAGAAGGTAAAATTTTAGATGTTGGCTGCGGTCATGGAATTTTAAGTGTTATGGTGGCAAAAAGCTCCCCAAATACAAATGTTTTAGGCATCGACCCTTCAAAAGACAAGATCGTGCAAGCAAAAAAATTGGCACGGGGTATTAAAAATCTTGAGTTTAAATGCGGTTACTTAGAAAATCTAAAAGCCCATAATTTTGACGCTATTATCATAGCTGACGTTGTCTGTCTTATGCCTACCCAGGATAAACTAAAAATGCTTAAAAGAATCAAAAATAAATTAAAAAGAGGGGGTATGCTTATTTTTAAAGACGTTGAGAAGAAAAAATCGTTTTTTTATTATTTTATGATTTTTGAGGAATTTTTAATGGCCAAGGTATTCAAACTTACTTTCACAAATCATAATCAGACATATCTCATGACAAAATCTGAATACAAAACATTACTACAAGATGCAGGCTTTAAGATTAAGACTATAAAAAGAATCAAAGGTCACCTCCCTTATCCCCATATACTTTTCATTTGTTCTTAAATATTTCTTCGTACTTGCGTGAAGTTGCTTGTATGGAAAAATTGGACACAGCAATTTTTCTGACTTGAGATCTCATTTGTTTTTTGTTGCGGATCTTCAAAAGATTAATTGTTGCCTTTGCAATCTGCTCCGAACTATTTTCCCCTACCATCCACCCAGTTTTTCCATTTATAATCAAGTCTTCACTTCCTGAATATTTGGTAGCAACAACGGGTACTCCGCAGGCCATCGCATCCATCATCGCAACAGGAGAAGCGTCAATATTGCCCATGCTATCTTTAGTTGATGGCATTACAAAAATATCTGATAGGTTATAGTACTTCGCTCGCCGGCTGTATGCAACTGCACCAGTAAAAACCACATGATCTTCTATTTTTAATTCTTTTATTTTTCTCTCAAAATCTTTTTTTAATTCTCCATCTCCTATTAAAACTAATTTAATCTTACTATTTACCCTTAAAATTTTGGGCATGCTTTCAATTAAATAAATAAAGCCTTTCTTTTCAACAAAACGCCCCATGGCTAAAACTATACTATCTAATTTATTGATACTAAGCTCTGATAAAAGTTTAGTATCTTTGTTTTTGGGCTTAAGAAAGTTGGTATCTACTCCATAGCGGATAACGCTTGTATGTTTGGGTAGAATATTAAGATGGTTTAGCTGGTCAATATAATGCCGGCTGTCAGAAATTACCCAACTTGCATTAAGGGCAGCAAAACGAGCTACATATTTAAAAACAATATTTTTGCTGGCTAAAAAGACGTCAGATCCGGGAATCGTAATAGTATAGGGCGCTTTTGTTATGATTGAAGCAAGATATGCTATAAAGCCATTTGGCACAACCCAATGGCTTGACACTATATCGATTTTGTATTTCCGTATTACTTTGATTAAATGAACTAAAGCTGACAATGACATTAATGTTGAGAGTATATACATCTCCGGTTTAATTTTTTTGTCTCCTTTTAGGACTCTTGAATATCCCGATTTATGAAGAAAAATAGGCCAAATATATTTATAAGTAATTACTTTGTAAGGTCTTTTATAATTTTTAAATAACGGGTCAAAAGGAGTAAGAACTATTACATCATGTCCTAAATGCGCTAACCCTTGCGCTAATTCACTTATAAAAGAGGCGCTGTTAGTATCCTGTTTAAAGCGGGGCATGGTGTGAGTTAGAATACAAATTTTCATTACTTAAATATTTTAAGTGAAGTTTGCGGTTTTTTTAGAATGCAAGACTCTAGGTTTCCCGTTTCGACTCTAATGAATTTTGCATTTTTCCCCGCAAAGAAGAACCAAAACTCATCTTTTGCCCTGTCAAAGCTTTGAGACATTTGGGTCGATGAAAGAGTGTCTCTCTCCCTCAGCCAAGTTTTACCCTCGTCTGTTGATAAGTCAACAAATACGGCATCCGTTGGCACACAACCTTTTGAATTATCAAACTTTATAGATAGACGGCTTAGGATTACCTCCTCTGGAATTTCTACGAGTACTTTATCTTTATTTACCGAAGTTTTCAATTTCCCCACATAGTCAGTTTCTATTTTTTTAAACTCTTCTTTTGTGTGTTCCCAATCATTTTTCCAGACTCTCAATAGTGCCACATCATCCATTTTTACTTCATAAACTGGGTCCAACATACGTTCTACGTATTCCCATGCATAAAAATAAGTTTTAAGTTCACCTTCATAAATAACTTCCGTCAAATATTCTCCTCCTCGATTAACCCCTGTCCAGTAATAATTTGAAAAATCAATCCCGCTCCGGACTGTAAAAGGGGGTATATTAAGCCCTGTGCCTTGAATTAAGGCGAGCTTTGCACCATCTGGAGCATTTTTATTTAACCACTGTACTCCTTGCCAATAAGTATTTCCAAAAGTAAAACCGGTATTGGGAAATTTTATTTCTTTTTGGTGCTTTAGTCCTCCGGAAATAAAATTAAAATATACATTCTCATTCGGATGGAGTCTGACTAAAGTCAAGGTTAAAAATGTAAATGTTAAAAATACAAACAAAAATTTTACTTTTGGATACTTAATCTTTGATATTACAAAATCAGCTCCTAAGCCAGCGACTAAGGCCATTGGCGGAATATATTCCATGATCTGTCTTACCCCACTATATATACTGGTCCCGGGGTACATAACTCTCAAAATTGGGAGTGAAAAAAACAGAAGCCAAAGTACTAAAACCGCATTTTTATCTTTCCATTTTTTTCTTGCAATATAAATTCCCGCTAAGAAACAAAATAACATAATCGGTTGAGTGGTATAAAGAATCCATCTCGGGGCGAATAAATTTACGTTGTTAATCAAAAACTTTGATCCATAATTATCCTCTAAACCTATATATTGATAATAATTAATAACTCCTTTGGTGTTATCTATTAAATCCTGCCATAAATAAGGCCAATGAGCTACAAAAATTGCAATCACTATTAAAGGGAACAAAATAGCTGCAATTAAAAATCCTTTTTTAAAATATCTTTTAAAAAAATCTTTCTGTGTGATAAGGTTTATGGCAAGCCAAGGAATTAATATAAAAGGCGCAAAAACAATA
>Ga0209518_1002580_pt1 | contig 16650 bp, 9 predicted proteins | sample RifGroB1_FD_183993 | JGI IMG/M metagenome (GOLD analysis project Ga0209518, IMG submission 183993) | Groundwater microbial communities from Rifle, Colorado, USA - Groundwater B1 (SPAdes) (version 2) | ecosystem: Environmental > Aquatic > Deep subsurface > Groundwater | place: Rifle, Colorado...
CTCGCATCAGGATCATGCCACGAGCAAACAACCGATTGGTTATCTTATTCTCATTGCGGACGGGCTCCACAATTTCATCGGTGGACTCGGCATTGGGGCAGCATTCCTGATCGACGTAAAACTCGGATTGACCGCCTGGCTTGCTGAAGCACTTCACGAACTACCCCAGGAGATGGGCGATTTTGGCATCCTTGTTCGCAGTGGATGGAACAAGAAAAGCGCCCTGACGGCTAATTTCATTTCAGCGCTTACCTTTCCGCTGGGCGGACTGACCGTCTACTTCATTTCTGACTCGGTGAACGTGGCTCCCCTGATTCCATTTGCGGCGGGCAACTTCGTCTATATTGCGGCATCAGGACTGATTCCTGAAATCAAACACCACCACGAAAATCGCGGTCACTCATTAGTGAACTTTATGGCCTTCTGCTTCGGCTTCGGATTGCTCTATTTACTCGCTCTTGTCTTTTGAATAAAAAAAGGAGCAGTCGTACTTTGATACGACTGCTCCTTCTCTCTTTGTTGTACTTACTTCTTATTTTTTACTACGAGGATCGCTGCCGTATCCGAGGTCCTTCCAATTCATGCGCCCTTTTGGACCGTGGCAATCATTGCACTTCAGTGCTTTTGATTTCGGGGAAACCATGTGGTTCACCTTCCAGACCATCTGGGTTTCAACAAAGTCGAATTCGCCACTGAAAGGAAGCCCGGCAATCGCCATTCCATCCGTGATCGCTTTCTTCCAATCCCAGTGTTTCCAATATCCTCCGAAAAGGTGAGGATAGACCACCGTCATATTCTTCGAGTCGTAGGGCTGCTTGCCCCGCATCACCTTGAATGGGAAAATCTGGGACACCTTGTTCTCGCGACTGCCGTTCGGACTATTAAAGTCAACGCGCTTTCCTGCCGTGATCTTGTCGCCAGGAATATACCTTTCAACCGTCCCGTCGAACCAGAAGTAATCAGGCGCGAAATCGCGGTTCCAGCGGAACTCGCCTTTCATTTTATTATAGGTTTCCATTCCGAACTTGTCTTTTTCAGCCGGTACTTTGTCTTTGCCAGCCTTCGACCAATCCCACCAGATTTTCGTGGGCAGCGTCTTGGCGATTGCCGGTATGTGACAGGTCTGGCACGCAACGCGCGCCGTATGTTTATTGAGTACCGCATTCTTGTGCGGTCCCGATTTATGGCAATCCGTGCAGCTGACGCGTGAACCCTGCCCACCTGATACCAGCAGCGATTCACCGGTAATCTGATGATCCTTGGTTTTGTGACAGTCTGTGCAGGTCATTCCCTTGCCGCCCATGTGAACATCGATATCCGCCGCGGGATCGGTCATAGAGGAATCAAGATCGCCGTGCTTGATATGATCGCCGCCGCCGCCGTAAAAATGGCAACTGCCGCAGGTTTTCCGGCTGGACTTGCCAACACTTTGTGCCACCGCAACCAGATTGACTTTAGGATCCGGCATTCCTGCACCCGCAGGGCTCTTGACATAGGTTCCGGTTTTATCGTGACAAACGAGACAATCGACGTTAGCCGAATCCTTGAAATTGAACTTTGCGTCCTTCCAGCCATAGCCCGCATGACAACTGGTGCAGCGTGGTTCATTCGAAGGAACGCCCACACAGAAATTGTTCAACATGTTCTTCTTGCCGATGAACTGCTGCTTTCCATGAACGGTTTGCTGCTTCCCCCAGTTCCAGTGCGCCGTCTTCATGAACGAATCGGCCTGCTCTTCGTGGCACTCGAGACACTTTTTAGTCACGGCTTGGGGCGTGTCAAACGGGCCCTGAAGTTCCCCGTGATTGAATCCAGCACCAAAAGCTGGAATACAGTTAACGAACAATATGCCGATAGAAAGCAACCCTGCTTTTTTCATACGCCAGTCCCTTTCGAACATGCGATCGCAAATTGATTATGAATGACTTCCATGATTCGGCAGAGCGATCAGGTATGTAAAGCGAGCTCTATCACTTCACGATTGCTTAAATATAGTGTTTCACGGAATTGGGAAATAGGACCGGACAGCATCCTTCTCGGACGATTTCGATCAATCGTTTCCTATCCACCTTGCCGTGAAGCGTCGCTGGATACGACGATACCTGCAGTACCATCGACGGAATCGCGACTGCGGGTAGCCTCTTTCGCAACTCCTGAATCACCTGCTCCCAATCTCGCTCACCAGATGAGCCTGAAACCAAGGCGATCGTTCCAGCAGGATCACCAAACGAGTCCAACGGCCAGGCAAGTACGACGACGTCCTGCACGCCACTGAAGCGCGAAAAAAGGCCCTCGATCTCACCCGGCTCCAGACGTTGGGAACCGATTTTAATCTGCCAGTCGGTCCGCCCGCCATATTGGAGGTTGGCTTCACGGTCAAGATGGACGAGATCTCCGGTGCGATACCATTTTGTTTCAGAAGTCGAAGGCGCATCGGGTAACTCGACGAAAGCGCGCTCGGTCAGTTCGGGTTGTTTCCAATATCCAGAAGCCACCTGCCCTCCGGAGAGACAAAGCTCACCTCGTTCGCCTTGCGCCACTGGAGACATTGATTCGTTAACGATGCGGAAATGCTGACCAGTATGAACACGACCTATTGAGAGACCTCCCTCATGAACAGACGGCTCTTCATTGGGATACCAGACATATCGCGACACACTGATCGTGGCCTCGGCCGGGCCATATATATTTTCAATTGTGCTGTCGGGAGCCGCCTTCCTCCAGGCCGCCGCCAGGTCATAATGCAGCTTTTCGCCTATGAAAGCGCTGTAACGGAGTCCGGGCATGGACACGGCAGCGAGCGAGCGCGACTGCAAAGCAAACTTGATCAATATCGGTGCCGAGTTCCAGAAGACGATTTTCTTTTCACGCACGAACGCAGGAACACGGTAAATCGCGGAGTCTGGCAACGCACAAAGCGTTGCGCCCTTCTTCCAGGACAGAAAAATATCCCCTATTGCCGGATCGAAACTCAAGTCGAATGCCTGGGACATTCGCGCGCCTGGTTCAAGATCGTAGAACGTGTCGACGGCCTTGAGATATGCCTCAAGGTTATGATCACGGATTTCAATTCCTTTAGGAGCCCCGGTACTGCCAGACGTGAAAACCACATATGCAGGGTCAGTTGGTGAACGCGATAAGGGTTCGGATAGCGGCAGCTGATCGCAGCTTTCCGGTGACAGCACCAGTCCGCCAAATAGCTCTCCTGCGCGCGCCAGATTCTCCGGCGAGGAGATGATCGCCGCAGGATCGATCCAGCAAAGGAGCTCGCGCAACCTTTCGTCAGATAGCTTGGGATTGAGCGGAACAAAGAAACAGCCGGCGTAGAGGCTGCCAAGAACACCGCAGTATGCGGAAAAACTTCGGGTCGCAAGAACCGCCACAGGACGGCCTTGTGCTCCTTCCCTTACCAATCGTCCAGCAACTCGTAGAGCTAATTCGTTGAGCTCAGCAAAACTGAGAATTCTCAGTCCGGTCGACTCAATCACCTCGATGGCAGGGAAAGACCCGAACCGGTTCAGGTTGTTGAAGAGAGTGGGAACAAGTGACGACACAAAACCCCAATATAGTGATTTCTACTATTCTAAAATTGACAGAATCTCCGCCAAATTTTGACAATTAAAAACGAATCCAAGACAGGCCCATTTCGGACATTAACATTCTTCAAAATTCAAATGCTAGAATTGAAGCTACACGCATAGCTATTGGATTCACTTGCGGTACGTTTATTATGAAAAAACACACAAAGGCGACGGACAACCACACAATCAATTTATTATTCTCCCTGGCGCTCGTACTCGCTTCATCCTGGTCCTGCTCTAAGGGGGAGCTGCTGGATGCAAAGGCACCCGTCGCAGTCGATGCGGTGGTTGTCTCCGCCGGTGAAACCCGGTTTGTCAAACCAGCGGGCGGCGTTCCTCCTTATCAGTTCACACTGATATCCGGCGCCGGCGCTCTGAATTCGGAATCGGGCGAATACAAAGCCCCACAATCCACGGGCACCGCCGAAATTCGTGTCATCGATTCGCAGGGCGTTACCTCAGCAACACATCTGGTCGTCGTGGCAGGTCCGCCTGCAGAGGTAGTACTTCAAGGCACGCACTCCGTGATCGCGGGCCAGTGCAGCTCGCAAATCGGTACGAGTCTCAAAGACAGTTATGGGAATGAAAGCGAAGCCCTGACACAAAAAATTCTGAGACTAACGAATAACGGAAACGGCTTGTTTTTCAGTGATGAAGGCTGTCAAACGCCTATCACCGAAATATTAATTGAAAAGGGCACTCGCCAGAAGCACTTGTATTTCAAAGCCACTCGCGCTGAGGCTGTCGACCTCGTACTGAGCGATTTTGCGAATCAACTGGCCTCGGCAACTCTCCCGATTCTTGTGTCGCCCGCAGAGCCCTCAAAGCTCGCCATGAGCGTTCCGACACCGCTGGTCGCGGGAAACTGCAGCGCGCCCTTCACCCTGACGACCAAAGATGACTTCGACAACATTTCCAGTGTTTCATCCGATACTCTGGTAACCCTTTCCAGCGGGGGCGCTGGCACCTTCTATAATGATGCATCCTGCAGCTCCAGCACCACGACTGTAACGATCGCTGCTGGATCGAGCTCGGAGGCTTTCTATTTCAGAGGCACGAACGTTCAAGCTCTCTCGTTCAGCGCCTCGGCCGGTGCGTCGCAGTCCGAAGCCGTTGCTAGTGCACTCAGCGCGGCTCAGGGAATCGTTCTCTCACTCGAAGCCCCATCCAGTGTTCAGGCAGGCATGTGCGCCCCAGGTTTTATGATTACAGTAAAGGATGCGTACGGGAATGCCGCGACCGTGCCGAGTGATACGGCGGTTACCCTGTCTGGCGCCGGAACAGGGTCTTTCTTCAGCGATGCGTCCTGTTCCAATGCGATCACAAGCATCACCCTAGCGGCTGGAACCGGGTCAAAGGCGTTCTATTACCGAAGCATTGAGGCCCAACCGATAAATGTGGCCGCAGCGGCAACCGGAATGACAGGCGCGAGCGCACCTTCAGCCGTTTCTCCTGGATCCGTTTCGCAGATTTCAGTTTCGTCACCGCCTTCAGTCACCGCTGGATCCTGCAGTTCGGCATTCACGATCACGGCTAAAGATTCTTATGGAAACGTGGCAGCAGCGGCTGAGAACCTGGTATTTTCGCTCGCAGGAGCTGACACAGGCTCATTCTTCAGCGATGCGTCCTGTTCCACTCCCCTTGGAAGCGCACAAATATCCTCGGGCGCGAACAATGCCGTCTTCTATTATTCTGACACGGTATCCGGCAGTCTAAACGTAACCGTGTCGTCTGCGGGACTGAACCCCGTCTCGGCAGCCACAAGCGTCGATTCCGCAGCTCCAGGCAAGCTCGTGCTGAGCGGACCCACCTTGGCCAGCGCAGGGACCTGCAGCTCTGCGTTCCAGCTCTCCGTTAAGGACAGCTTCAACAACCTGAGCCCTGTCGCCTCGGATCTTATGATCAATCTTGCCGGAGCAGGAGCAGGGTCTTTCCACTCGGATTCGTCCTGCGCGAACCCGATCACCCAGCTCACGATTTCATCGACCTCCAGCTCAAAATCTTTCTACATAAAAGGGAACACAGCCCAAGCGTTGCTACTTACCGCAAGCGCCACCTCCGGAACAATCACTGCAGGCACCCTGCCCTTCAGTATCGCTGCCGCAACGGCGTCCACTCTCGCTCTGTCAGGGCCCAGTTCAGGTAATGACGGTGCCTGTAGCGCGGCTTATACCATCACCTCGCGGGACGCTTACGGCAACGATGCTCATGTCACAGACGCCATCGCCGTCTCACTTGACGGTGCAGGCAGCGGTTCGTTTTTCGCGAGTTCCGATTGCACAGGTGTTCCAATCAGTTCGGTCGCTCTTGCCGCCAGCACTTCGTCCAAGGATTTCCACCTGAAATATGAAACCCCCGGGACGTTCACTCTTGCCGTGAACGCCAGCGGCTTCGCTGGTGCGAACGCCTCAATCACGGTGAATCAGGCTCCGCCCACAAGGCTTGCCTTGAGCGGTCCCGGGACCGTGGCGGCTGGAAGCTGCAGCTCCGCCTTCACGATCACGACCCTCGACTCCTCCGGTAACCTGTCACCGACCCTGGCAGACACGACCGTTAACCTGTCCGGAGCGGGCGCAGGAACGTTCTACAGCGATGCGAGCTGTTCCACTTCCATGACAAGCGTCGCGATTGCCTCCGGATCCAGCTCGAATGTGTTTTATTTCAAGGACGGTTCCGTTGAAAACATCTCGTTGGCGACGTCATCTCCGGGTATGACCGGAGCGAGCGCGGCACTGACCGTTTTCGCAAGTGCGCCCACTCAGCTGGCGATTACCGGCGCGGCTTCCATCCTTGCAGGAAATTGCAGTGATGCGTTTACGGTTTCGACGCTGGACTCTTCTGGGAACCCGATGCCGGTTGCAGCTTCCACCACGATCACCCTTGGAACTACGGCCAGCAGTGTTCTTTTCTCGGACTCCAGCTGTACGGTTCCCATAAGCTCGATTACCATCGCGGCTGAAAGCAGCACCGCCACTTTTTACCTGTATAGAGCCCAAGCTGCTTCATTCACTGTGAGCGCATCATCGGCTGGCTTCTCGACTGCATCGAAGACCCTCACGGTCACACTTGGCACCGCTACCCGCCTCGTAATCACCGGGCCCACAACCGTAAACGGTCAGTACAATAGCTTTACGGTGAGCAGGGTCGATGCGAGCGGAAAGTTCGTACCCACCCAGTTTTCATCACTGGCGTTCACTATGTCGGGTCAAGGAACCGGGTCTTTCGTGAACTGCAGCACGAAGGCATCTACAACTACGTTCTACATCGGCTATTATTCCGCGTCCGGCACATTCTGCTACTATTCAAATACCAATCAAAATGTGACGTTTTCCGCCGCTTCCAGCGGTCTCGCATCAGGAACGTTGTCGGTCACCATCAATATCGACGCCGCAGACAAGCTCACGCTGACCGGCCCATCCAGCACGGTTGCAGGGACTTGCAGCAGCGCATTCACCGTCAGCAGCATAAATAAGAATAACGCCGTAAGCTCCGCACCCTTCGCTCTCCCCATCACTATCGCTAACCTGCCTTCCACGTCCGCAGTCTATTCCGACGCGGCCTGCACGATGCCACTTGCGCAGATCGTGATTCCAGCGGGATCAACGGGCACAACATTCCATCTCAGCGATACCCGTACGTATTACGCTCCCTCAAGCCTGAGTGCCGCAGGGCCTTATGGGTTTACGTCCTACTACTCCCCTTCCTGGCTTACCTTGTCCCACGCCGTCGTCAGCGCCGCACCGGTACAAATTGTCAATGGGTATGGACCCGCCTCTTTTCCGGTGGGCACTTGTCAGGCGTATACCTTCTCATTTCGAGATATCTACGGGAACGAGGTTAAAAACAGTGGGTTACTAGCGAATCTCACGAGCAGCATTGGATCATTTTACAGCAACTCATCCTGTACGACACCGACAACAACTCATTCACTGAACTTCAGTAACTGCTCTTACGGTATTTGCAACGTATTCCCGGTTTATTTCAAATCGAACGAATCAGGAGATACCACACTTGAGGCGTCCTATCCTGGAATTACGCCCGCAAGCCGGAGCGTGACGGTCACCATGCCCCAGCTCTCGATCGCGGACAATGCCGGGCTTGAGGGCTGCAACGTCATCTTCACCGTGAAGCTCAGCGGTCAATCCGGACTGCCCGTGCAGTTTGACTGGGCAACCCAGGATGATAGCGCTACAGCGCCTACAAGGTATGCGGCGAAATCAGGAACAGGGATCATCCCCGCTGGCCAGTTGTCCACTACTATCAGCGTCCCGCTCCTGAACGATCATGTTTCAAACTCTGGAGATAGCTTCACCGTAAATCTCAGCAACGTACAAAATGCGGCTATATCGTCTGATTCGGCAATCGGCACAATCATGGAACGGGAATCAGCAACAGACCTCGTGAAGGTCAATGGAAATCTCTACAATTCGAGTGGCGCGCTTTTGCAATACGACATCACTCCGGACGGCTGCTCTGCCGTCTACATCGCACTACAGGATTCCTCATCGAAAGGACTCCATATCGCAAGTCCGGTTGGAACGCCGGCAACGTTCGAACTTTCCGGCGCGAGCGGAACCATCGATGCATTCACTCTGACGCCCGATGGTTCGAAAATCCTTTATACCATGCTGGCTGGCAGCACCAAGAGCCTTTACGTGATCGACATTGATGGCGCGAACAAAAGGAAGTTGAGCGCAGCGACAACGAATCCAGGAGTATCGTCTTACATCGTCAGCAATGACAGTTCGAAAGTGGTTTTCGCCGCCAAGCAGGACAGCAGTACCTTTACCGAGGTTTACTCCGCTAATTTGGGGACCACCGGATCATACAAGGTAAGCGACCCGCTTCCATCCGGTGCGTGTGTCGGCTTCGCAGCCGCAGGAGGACCCCGGTTCGTTCCGTCAGGAAGCAAGATCATTTATGGCGGTGACCAGACCACCGGAGGAATCACCGAGCTGTACGCGGCAAATGCCGATGGCAGTGGGACTTCACTCAAACTGAACGGCGCATTGGTCTCCAGTGGTGCGGTACTGGACTATGCCATTGCACCGAACGGTTCACGCGTGGTTTACCGGGCCAAACAGGAAAGTTCGACGATTCCTGAACTTTACTCGGTCAATATCGACGGCACCGGTCGCATCAAGCTGCATCCGGCATTGACCACCGGATCAGGTGTCAGCGCTAATTACGCGATCACTCCTGATTCCAGCCGTGTCGTGTACATTGGCGCCGTCACATCGGCCTCGAACGAACTCTTCGTGTCCAACATTTCTGCCCAGGGCGCGGCAAAGCTGAATGGGTCCCTGGTCACCGGTGGTCTGGTCTATGGCTTTCAAGTCAGCGCTGACTCTCAGAACGTCGTCTACACTGCGACTCAGGAAACAAACGTCGCATACATCTATAAAACGAATATTGATGGCTCCGGTAATTTACGGCTGAATTCGGGTGGAGCAGTTGCAACGACACCGTTCTGGATCAGCCCAAACTCGCAGATAGTGGCATATATCTCCAACGAAGACAGAAGTACGGCGAAGGAACTTTTCGGAATAGGAATGGATGGAACAGGACGGTTCAAGATCAGTGACGGCATCGCAAACAGTTATGGCAGCTCCTCAGACGTCAGACTCACTTTCAGTCCCGATTCCTCGAGAATTGTGTATCGACACGATCAAGACATCCAATACATTCCGGAAGTGTATATTGTGAACGTCGATGGAACAAACCGCATTCAGCTGAATACTGCCGGCGCAAGGTCAAACTATGTCATCGATCCGCTATTCCGGTTTATTATATTGTCCATTGATGGCCCTGTTCATCCAGACCTCTATGGAAAAAGCCTTCCCTGACTTCCTCAACGCCGCATTGCTCCAGACCGCTTAAGCTTGCGGATCAGCTGGCCGAGCTGCCGCCTGACCTTAAACGTGACCTCGATAAAATGAAGCCCATATCCCGGCCTGCGCTCTCCTCCGCAATAGACCACCCGCGCCTTCAAATCAAAGGACATGGCACCGTGTTCGAAATGCAGCCCGATCACCTCACCCGACCCCAGCGTTCCTTCAGTTCGTAAAAAACATCCCCCGACGGATATATCCTCGGTTGCGCCGGTGATCACAGCCTGGCCGTCCCGGACCTCGCACTCGATTTTCGCCACATATCTTGGCTTGGACTCCCACCACCTCATTCTTGCGTTGAAATAGGCCGAAAGGATGGTCGGGGTGAAGAAATAGCTCACCACCAGGATATCCGCCAGAAACACCCCTGCGAGCACCCAGATGCTGAGCAGATGCGGAAAAGCCGTATGGTATTGGTAATACCTGAAAGCCGTCAGCCCAACGGCAAAGAGAAAGATCGGATAACTCCAGGGCCGCACCCGATAGATTGCAAGGCCGGCAATAGGCGAGAGCAAGTAAAATTCCACCTTCGAACTCAGTGGCAGCTCGCTCAGTATTTTCGCATACCCGAACGGCGAAATCCCGATAGCCGTGGCAGCATAAATAATGAAAAACAACGGCGCTACGAGGTGAACGATTGCCAGGATCACGATGCCAATGGGACGCTTTCGCATAGTGAATCCAAGATATTCGGCGCAGGCCTCTTTCAGCAAAGAAAAACCGCCAAGAAAGAGGACCAAACAGCTAGCAGGCCCTCCCATTTCCCAGGAGGGCAGCTATGGATATTTTCCGCCAATTTTGAAATACTCTCCTTATGCTCACCCCATCGGAGATTGAAAATCGCTATGCCGAACTGGAGGAGCGCCTTCTTGCACGACTGACCCGCCTGCCAAAAATAACTGCTGAACTCGTTGTCGGACTGGCCATACTCGCTACCCTGCTGCTACGCCCCCTGTGGCGAATGGAGTTTCCTGACTGGAGCCGGTTCTTTCTCATTCAGGACCGCTACTTCGCGGGCCTCGCCTTGGCGGTCTTCGCGGCTGCCGCACTCCGCATTCCGGAACGCTTCCGCCCGGGCTATGGATGGGCCGCCATGATTGGCGCCGCATCGGCCCAGGCCTGGATGGGCGCGATGGCATGGCCGCAATCGTGGTGGGGCGCGCTCGCGCTCCCGCTTTTTTCAACGATTGCCTGGTTCATTTTCAGGTTTTTTCCGGCCGGAAAGTTTCACCCTGCCGTCCGTGGCATGAGCTTGTTTGCGGCATTCACCGCCGTCTCTTTTCTTGTCGCCTCGAGCGCTGTCGCGACGGGCGAAACCCGCTTCCTTCGAGCGTTTTGGATTTCTCAGCCGGAATACGCTGTACTGACGTTCGTGCTGTGGAGCTGGCTCATGAAGACGTCCGAAAACGTAGCCGCGATCACCATCCTTCCCACCAACGCCTTAGGTGGCATTCTCTGGCCGGTGGGCATGGCAACCCGGCCGGAAAATGAAACAGCACGATACGCGCTTTGGTGGAGGGGTTTTCTGAATGTCATGCTCGGCCAGCTGCTTTTCGCCATTGCCATGATAGGAATGAATTTTATTGGCAGCCTGCGTCCTGAAAACCCATTTCTGGGCTCCTGGTTCACCTATCCCTTTTTCCTGCTGTTGATCATCGGTGCGATCAATAACGGCATCGGCCTTGTCCGTATGTTCGGCGTGCCCGCTCCGGATGGAACCCGTTTCGTACTCTTCTCCCGAACTCCGTTGGAGGTATGGCAGAGGGGGTCCACCTATGCTTACGAGCTGATCCTTCGCTTCGTTTTCATTCCGGCTTATCGCGCTTCGCGATCCCTGCTGATCACGGCAGGCGCTTGCTTCGTGGCCGTATGGTTCAATTCGTTTCTCTTTCATGAAATCGTGGTGCGGAAATTTCACGCCTGGGCCGTCCCCGCTCTGCACTCGCAGCAGTTCGAGGTAACCGGGATTCTAGTGATGTCTTTTTCCTGGGTCCTTACCTGGGCCGTTTTTCTTCTGATGAGCTCGCGCTTCTGGGCACCGCGAGTTCGTCTGGCCCGTTCAGGGCCAAAGATCTGGATTTCCGTCGTTCTCACGCACCTCTGCGCGGCCTCTGTGATGCCACTCGCGCAACACTGGATCGCTCCAGCCATAGGGCGACTACTGACCTGGGGGCCACCGTGATCTGCGGAGATTGGACCCGCTTCAGCAAATGGGGGGTCACAGACAAGGGATTTCCTTGGCTCGATGGCCGAGAAAGACGTGCCTTCTTTCTTTATGACACTGCGACGATCATAAATAACACGAATCGGGTTCGCGAAATCTGGCAGCCTCTCTCCAGCCATGAGCAAAGCAGCCATGCTCAGCATCTCTTCTACTCGATCAAAGCGAATCCCAATGGCGACCTGATCCGCTTCATCTCAAACTCAGTCGATGGTTTTGATGTCTCATCAGGAATCGAGCTAAGGGCCCTCCTCGAACTCGGTATACAGCCGCAAAGGATTACTCTGTCGGGCCCCGCGAAAACCGATGAATGCCTCGAACTCGCAATCCACGCGGGTATTCACGCTATTCACCTGGATTCAGTGGAAGAATACCAAGCGATCCGCGGCCTGATGAAGGCATCGACTCGATCGCCCGGAATGACTCTAAGAGTCCCGCTCAACGATCCCCTGTCGCAAAAGCTGGGTTTACCTGAATCGGATCTGATCGCACTCCTCTCGCGGGCCGTTCCGGGAGAATTCGCAGGATTCCACGCCTATCTTGGACGTGAATCATTTTCTGAGGAGTTATGCATTGGCATGCTCCATCGTATGCAGGACCTTCTCAGAGCTTATCCTGCGGCTTTCGGTAAAGAATTCGCAGTTTACTTGGGACCGGGACTCCCGGCGAAGGAACTGCAGGAACAACGCCCCTTTCAGCATTCCGCGCATCAACCGTTTCCGTTCCCCATCCATTTTGAAGGCGGCCGCACCCTCATTTCAGATGCCGGATGCTACGGCGCGCCAATCCTTTCCGTGAAACGTGGCTTGGGAGGGCTGGAACAGATCGTTATTGTGGATGGCGGGTTTCAGCACGTAGCGAGCAGTCTGCCATCGCCGGTGTTCTCAGACCGCGCCATAGCCTGCCTGGCCCTCCGCGGTTCGGGGATACTGACCACCGAAACGACTCCGACTGATGTCTTTGGGTCGCTCAGCTTGTCTCACGATGCCCTATTGAGCCGTGCCTCACTCCCATCAAACCTGCAACGAGGGGATTGGCTTCTCTTCTCGCCTTGCGGCGCCTATGGTTACACAACCGCAGCCAATCAGTTCATTGGCCATCCGCAACCGGAAGAATGGCTTCTCAAGTCGAACTCCCCGTCCCCGGTATCAGCAAACGCCGCATTCAGACCTTATCATTTCTCCTTTCCAAGGACCGAGGTCAGCCATGACTGAGCCAGAGATACGGCTGCTCGGAGAAGAACAGTCCGAGACCATTTGTCGACTTTTCTATGCGGCCGATGTCGATGCCGAAGGCTACATCTGGCAGGACCGCTGGCCAGATTTCTTCGCGTTCTTCCGTCATTTGACCCCATCGGGCCTGATTCGGGTTTGGGGCGCCTTTGTTCCCGAACATTCTGATCCGATTGGCTCTTTATCAGCGGTTGAAACTCCGGTTCGAGGGCTGCCGAAGGGAGTCTCGGCGATCTACTATACCGACGCTTTCGTACGCCCAAAACACCGGGGAAAACGCACCTATTTCCGGCTACGCGAGGTTTCCCGCGACCAGATGACCTCACAATTCGGAGCGCGCGCATTCCACTACGCCGTCGAGAACGACACGCAACTTCTCCATAAGACGCGAGAAATCCTGGAATCCTCAGGATACGCGGTTCACATCGGGGCTTCGCGACTGCACGAACTCTACCTCACGCACCCTTCGCCCGATCGCGTGGACTTCGAGCGTTGCCGCCGCGTTCCGTTACGCGAAATGACAAACGAGCAAAGGGGCTCTTTCCTGACAGCGCTCGACGATTGCGTCGGGGATGCGCCACTGTTTCCTGTCGTTCGCAACGATATCTTCGACAGATTTCTTAAGATCGACCCCGAAGCGTACTGCGTGATGATCCGCCCCCCGGGAGCGAGTGATTTTTTTCACTGTTCAGCAGCATTGATCGCAGTCAACTTCGATTCGTTACGCCGCTTTCATTACACGGGCCTTGCCGGTCTCATGCCCGCACGCCTGAACCAGCGCCGGATCACTGAACAACGCCCCCCGCTTCAGCCACATGATCCGTTTCGGGTCATTCTCTGGTCACTCCATTGGAACCGCCCGGGAAAGGAAAATGATATCGAAGCCCTGCTAAGGTTCGCCTATCAGCATGCCTACGACGCTGGCTTCGATTGCGCGGTCGCGCGCGACCTGCCGGAAAATTCGCTGCGGGATTTCCGAAACGTCATTCACCGCGATAATGGCATCTTCACCTGTTACCTCAAAGAGGGGGCGGCGCTCTTCGAATCGCCTATTGACGGACCTGCTCGCTTCCGTCTGGACCCGGCATTTCTATGAATAGACTTGTTTTCATCAACCTTGCGATTGATCAGCTCTGGGATTCCGATGGAATACTGAAAGCGATCTATCCCGTGAAAATCCCACGTACGGCGGAACTGGTCCACTGCAGCCAGGACCTTGGTATTTTTCTGACGAATTCCTCGGACCTGCTTTTCACCTTCAGAGAACCGGATGAGAGTTTTCTCGAATTCCTGGCACGTCACGGTTTTGAAGCGCCGCGCACGATCGCGCTTGAAAAGGCCCCCGAGGATCCTGACTGGATTTCCAGTGCTACCTGCAGGCTTCAGGAACTCCGGCCGGACGACCTGCCTTCGTCCTGTCTGTTCAGCGGTCTCTCACATCTCGAGCTCGCGCTTCAACGCCTGATACACGGAAACGGAGCTATTACTGAACTCTCCTCGGAAGACTTCATCCGATGGAACCGGAAATCCTACCTGGTCTCATTAGCCAAGGAACTGAACTTCCCTTTTCCACAAACAGCATTGATCCGCCTATGCGAACCGCCAGCATCGAACGAATCGCTGCCAGAGCCTCCTTACATTCTCAAACCCGCTATCGGGTCGGGGGGCGCGGGATCACTTCCCGTTTCAAGTCTGGATGAACCCATGGTGCAGCACATCCGCCGCGTACTTCATAAAAACCAACAGGATCCTGAGTGGCTGCTGCAGAAGCGTAGCTCGAGAATCCGTGATTACTCCTGCTACGCCGATATTTCGCGCTCCGGAGTGATCTCAGGGTTCGAGATGATGCGCGTGACTTACGGGAAAGACGCTTACTCCTGGCGTCATCAGGGACCGTCCGATGGCGACCTCTCGTATCGAAAGACGCTTCAAAACATTCTGGAGAGGCTCGGCGCCCGCCTTTACCGCGAGGGCTATTCCGGGCCGATGGGGATCGACGGTTTCCTGGATGACCGTGAAACCCTGTATCCAGCCATTGACCTGAACGTGCGACTCGACAGGACGCGACTGGTCGTCCGTGCCGCAGAAACGTTTAGCATCCCGATTTCAGAATGCGACTCGCAGAGGATGCGTTTCATCGGCTTGCCCCAGGCCCACTTCTCCGATTGGTGGGAACGAAGCCGGAAACTACTTGCTTTGGACATGAAAGGTAACGCGAAAGACGGGTCTTACTTCTATCCTTACCTGGTCTCAGGTCTTTCAAAACCGATTCAAGATCCACAGCACAATGAGCGGATGGCGATGGAAATCTCCTTCTTCTCAGGTAAACGGGGAGAGATCCCGCCCCCAGCTGTGCTCACGAGCTGGCAAATGCGGGTCCGTGAAGCTATTCTCAAGAGCTGTGAGGGCACTGAGGCATGAGCGGGAACGGATTTGAATTCTTCGGACTGTCCGGACCTCATCCGCCCTCTTGGCTTCCGAAACCACGCGCTCCGTTTTTCATCTACAATGCGGCCATCCTGCGGCAAAACGCGGCGGATCTACGGCGGATGTGGCCAGCGTCGCATAACAGGCACACTCATCTCTTTTACTCGGTCAAAGCGAATCCCAATCCTCACCTTGTCGAAGAGATCGCTGGATTTGTCGACGGCTTTGACGTCTCCTCTTTCGTTGAACTGGAAATGCTCCGGCGGATGCGCATTTCCGAAGATCGGATCACCGCCTCAGGCCCAGGGAAAACCGATGCATTCCTGGAGCTGGCATGCTCGCTGCCAGTCCGCGCAGTTCATCTTGACTCCTCCGAAGAATATCAGGCTCTGAAGAAATACCTGCGCCCCATGAGCCCGCAACCCAGAATCACCCTGCGGTTGCAACTACCCGGACCGCAGATGCGAAAACTCGGAATACCGACGGAGGAAATCCGGGAGCTACTGAGAACAGCGCCAAGCAGGACTTTCAGTGGATTTCACGCCTATCTTGGCCGTGAACTCTTCTCGGAAGAGCGTCTCTCAACAACGCTCGCGACCATGTATTCCTTGCGAGACGAGTTTCCGATGGCTTTCGCCGCCCAGTTCGAGATCTATCTCGGCCCGGGCATTCCCGCGTTCACGGTTGCACCGCAGCAACTCAGTATGACTTCCAACTCACCTGTTCACATCGAATGCGGCCGATCCCTGATTGGAACCGCCGGATGTTATGCAGCACCAGTGTTGTCGGTTAAGTCCTTCAATACGCGACGCAGGATTGTGATCATCGATGGCGGCCTTCAACACTTGGGCAGCCCCCTTGTTTCGCATCTACTGGGGCAGAAGGGTGTCCTTTGCCACGCATTACGGGAACGACGTGAAAGCACAGCCGCTGGCGACGAACTCTGCCCGACTGTCGTACATGGCTCTCTTTGCCTGTGGCACGATGCCTTGCACCCCAGCCTCATGCTCCCACGCGATCTGAAGCGCGGCGACTGGCTGGCTTTTGCCCCTTGTGGCTCGTACGGACTCACTGCAGCGGTCTCGCAGTTCATCAGTCAGACGCCCGCCAGGGAGTTTTTTCAGGACTCCTCGTCGACAGAATCGTTGACCAGTCCGCGAGAAATCTCCCCCGCAACTTTTCAATCCTACGCACTTTCCTTCAGCGATAGAGGTAAACATGCCAAGTAAGAAAGCTACCATCGAGAATGTCCGCGTCGCGCTCAAACGTCTTAAGGTTCGCCACGAAATCGAGCAGAT
>Ga0209518_1002581_pt1 | contig 16642 bp, 29 predicted proteins | sample RifGroB1_FD_183993 | JGI IMG/M metagenome (GOLD analysis project Ga0209518, IMG submission 183993) | Groundwater microbial communities from Rifle, Colorado, USA - Groundwater B1 (SPAdes) (version 2) | ecosystem: Environmental > Aquatic > Deep subsurface > Groundwater | place: Rifle, Colorado...
TAGGTATCCTACAATTACCTATAGAATCGCAAGAAACCCAACTCCAAAGAGTATCCCAATCTGAAAGGCTATAAATTGCATAACCATTAGTAACTGAAGTACCTTCGTAACCACTTTTTACATATAAATTTCCTATTGCATCATTATTAGGTATTAGAACTCCATTATCATCTTCAAATTGCCAGTAAATTTTAGCATGTGCTGTTGCAGAAACGTAACTAGATGAATCTTCGTAACAATATTCATAACCTGATTGAGTGCATTCTCCTGCACTTACCAGTCCTATCAAAGATAAAAATAATAATATAATTAAAAAATATCTTTTCATGGTATTATCCCTCCCCCATTAAATGAACTTCCCATAGGTGAGTTGGAAACAATTGTTAATGTGTTCGTATCCCCCCTGAATATAATAATTAATGTAATTATACCTATGATTATTAAACCCCATTTTAATAAGTTTTTAGTTTTCTTCTTCATTTTCATAATCTAAGTATTTTTTTAAGATAACTTTTAAATATTAATAAAATAATTAATACTACTAATAAAATATAAAATAAAATACTTCCAATAAGGAGATAAAGCATAAAACCAATGCCTAATCCAATCAATATGCTTACTATCCATCTTGCAGGTTTATTCTTTTTTAGACTCCTTATTTTTTCTAACAAATCTTGGGAAATAAATATTGCGATTATTGAGGCAAAAAATGCTACAATATACTTGATAAATGAAACTATGCAAAGAGAGGTATTTTGAGGCAATGGATTCCAAAAACTAAATGTCCAACCTTTAGCATCACATTTATTAGCAGGTAAAAACCATCCAGTAAGAGTACTTAAAGCAAAATCATCGCAAGATTTACATAATTCTTCTGGAGGGGGATGTGAATCATTATTTAATTTACATTGTGCCTTACCACTTTTATATTCACATCCATAATTACATCTTTCTTTTAATGATAAAGTTTTTCCATCAGAAGAACATATCAATAAATTATTTAAATTATTATCACAAGATAAGCTATCTGCTACACATGAAATACCTGAAACATAAGCAACTGTTCCTGTAAATGTACAAGTATCTTGATTACTAGATTTTAAATCATTTATTGTAAGAGTACAAGAAAATGGCAGATCTCCTTCATTTGGATTTGAAGGAATAACCTCTGCTGTCATTTGTTTTTGTTCATTAGGATTGATATTAAACTGATTGATAAATCCTGTAACTCCTTGGTTACATTTTATTCCTCCATAAAAACTTGCACTTGTGGGGGCATTATTTTTTATATTAAATGATAATGTAACTGGTGTTCCACTTTGTAGCTTTTGATTATCTTGAATACATGAAATTAATTGGGGTTTTCCTGATAGTGGAACAATACCAACCCATTCTGCATCAACATCTAGAATAAATGTTGGGAAAGGGGGAGCTTTAAGAGCAACATATAATGCATTGGTATCAGTATTTACATCATAAGCATTATTTGCTATATTTGATTCATACTCGCTAGTTCTATCTACTAACAATCCTGAAAGAGCAGTATTTGACTGGGATAAACATTCATCTACAACCAAAGAATCTAATCCACTAGACATACAAGCTTTAAAACTAGATACTTCTGAATTTATTGTATTATATACATCAGAATCTATTAAAGTATATTTACTATTTATAAGTCTTGCTTGATATTGGTAAGGTGGATTTATGTCATTAAGATTATTTAAATTACCTTGCCATTCAAATCTCCCCAAACCACCACTTAACAAAATACTATTATCTCCTATCACTCCTGCAATATGACTTCTTGAGAAATGGTTTGTAGCTCCATTTAAATCAACTTGAAGATCCAAATCATCATAACTGATTCCTGAAAAAACTCCTTGTACTCCTTGTACATCAGGTACAATACATCTTATATCCTGCAAAGAAGTTATTTTATAAGCATAAATAGTATTAGGATAAGTTTTTTTACATTCAGTTAAAGAATCATATACCTTACTAATAGTATCAGGATTATCAACATAAGCTAACTTAAGATTACTTATATAGTTCTTATTTGTAGGATTTATCGGGAAAGTTCTTGTATATTTTAAAAGTTTAATATTTCCATAAAGAGGTTTGGTTGCTTGATATCCTTCTAAATATTCATTTAATTGTTCTTTAGATAAAGCTATCTGCATACATTCTGAACCTCCGCCTACTTTTCCATATATCCTAAATCTTGAACCCTGTCCAACAATATCAATTTTATCAATAGAAAAAAAACTAGATTGTGAACCTATACATTGACCTAAGTCAGAAGATAAAGGAACTATTAATAGAGTTTTATTAAAGTTTAAGAAACCAGAATTAGTCAAAAAGAGTATTAAGAAAACTCCGATTAGAACAAATGCTATTATTATTTCTTTATTCTTCTTCCATGATATTTTCTTCAATGTTCTTTCTCCTATATTTTTCTATATTTCCCTCTATGATTATAATAAAAAAGAAAAAATAATAAATTATTTCTTTCAGAGTCATCAACTACCCCAATAGAATGTCTTACTTATCTGTCCTAATCCAGTTCTTGCCGTATCTTGGTTGTCGAATTTCTCAACATCCAATTTAATATCACCAGCATTAGTTGGATAGTAGTTTGCGGGTATCAATGTCAATATGTAAGCACTACCAGCACCTGCAGCAGTTGCACCATTCTGGAATTGACAATCAATTGTTCTTACAGCTCCTGAACCATCATCTAGATCACTTGAAACTTCAAATATTTGATAAGTTCCAGCTAGAGATGCTGGTGTGTAAGTAACATGATATTTTCCACTATTTGGTGACAATTGTGCTCCTGTACATGTAACGCTACTAATTGTTGAATTGTACTCTAAGACAGCTACTCCTCCGAAAGGAATCAAACTTTTCTTTGCAACCCCTTGGTAAGTGAATTGTTCACTAGCTCTTGCATTTCCTGCAAATGAAGTATTGTACGTTCCACCTGATGTTGACTGTCTATTTACTATATCATATCCAGTCAATGATGGTGCACTAGTTCCATTATCCCAAGAGTCAGAAATGAAATTATTCACTCCACAATCCGCAGTCACTGTTATTGGTTTTGCATAATAAGATGAATTTGAAACCCAGTATGTATATGGTATTCCTTTATTCAAATTACTTGTTGCAGTTGTTGTAGCGGGTTGTCCGTTTGGTTTGTAGTAAGATGTTCCTGAAATAGTTGTTGTAGCAAACTTATCTTTAGTTGTGTAACTTCCTGTTGGTTGGTAAGCACAAACTGAAGTAGTACTAGGTTGACCTACATTATTTCCACCAGCAACTGCGTAAGTGATTGTTGTTCCACCTATTGTTTGCTGTTGGTTTAATAACGGGTTATTCAAAAAACCTAATTGAGTTGGTAATGCAGCTGAAAAAACGATGGCTAAAACCATCACTAAAACAGCACCGCCACTTATCCATCCCCAAGTTTTTCTAGAATTAGCCTTCATTTTGCCTCCAAAAATCATAATTCCAAGCCCTACGAGAGCTGCAATTATGGCTATCAACATTGAAGTTGTTACTGTTACCTCTGCCATTATTCTTTTTCTTTTACCTCCTTATAATAGACAAATCTTTAACAACAAATTAATCTCTCACAGATTAATCCTTTGTGCGTCTCACACGCAATTTATCTTTTATGAGTATTACTTCTTTTTATTATAGTAAACGATTGCTATAACTATGACTGCAACTAAAATTATTACCCATAATGGAATAGTTGCTATTTTTGTGTCTGTGAATAAATTAACTAATGATTGCTGTTGAGGTTGATTTTCATTATTTATAATTTGCTGATTTTGTTCTGCAACCTGCTGATTTCCTCCTGTTGGAGCTAACTGAAATTGCAATATATTTGTTCCACTATCTGAAGTATTTGTATTATCACTTGCTCTGACATACCAGTAATAATTTCCATTTAAATTAGTTCCTGAAAATTCAGAATCATCATAAGTACAAGTATTCCCTGAATGTGTCATTGTATAAGAATTATAAGTTCCTCCCCCTAAACTTGTATATAATGTACATCCTGTTGTATTTACCCCTGTAACCGTTACTGAAAATGTTTGGGCAGTAGTATCTGTTTTCAATGTATTATCTGATGGAGATAACGCAGAAGGTGCTTGAGGCACAGTGCAATCAATTGTTATGCCTGTATTTGTATCTTCTCCAAATACATATCCATTACTAAGATTTTTAACAGTAACATTTAAGATATAATCATTTGAATCTTCAAAAACGGAAAAATTAACTGGAATATTTCCAGAAGAATTTCCTTGAGCAGTCATATTAGCTGAGTTGTTTGTTTTAAATGCAACAAATGATGAATTGGCTGTCGAAGCAGATTTAGCATAAATAGTGATATTTACAAGTGTTCCTGCATGAACATCTGTTGTTGAAACATTAATATTTGCATTCAAACAAACTGTTGAATCTGCAGCAGGAGTTACTATAGTAGTTGCTGCACTTGCAAAAGACATTGTTAAAATAAATCCAGTGATAATTAACAATCCTAACAATCCAATTTTTTGTTTTGATGCCATCTTATTATTTACAAATTCGATATATTTAAATCTAACTGAAAAAAATTTTCACTAAAAGTCCAGTTCTTCTTCGGAAAGTTTTCTTATATTGTTAGTTCCAAGACTTTCTGAAGCGATTCGAAGTTGTTCTTTGCTACAGTTTCCCTTGAACTGTAATTCTCTGCCCGTCTTTGTTTCTTTAATTTTTATCTTACATTCTTCAATATTTTTTTGTGGTTGAACTTGTTGTTGTTTTCTTATTGGAAATTGCATTTTTATCCTCCTTTCAATTGTGAAATTATTAACAATCCTATTATGGTAAATATTAATTGAATTACGAAATGTTGGAATATAAATGTTTTGTTTTTATAGTTTAAATACTCATCTATTTTGTATACTAAGCCAGTAATACTCATTCCCAGTAAAAATGCTAAAATGATAAGATTGAATCCAAGAAATAATCCTATTATTAACATTGTTGCCCAAGAAAAGCATACTGAACAAAAAATCAATTTATCCATTTTTTTAGATATTGCTTTTAAAAAACTGAAAAAAATAAACAAAACGATATAAGAAACGAATAAGATAAATATATAATTGACTATACTTAAATTTTGAATATTAATCATTTTTTAATAAATCGTGTGCAACATTTTATTGCTTTTTGCCATGTTCTGACTATTATGCTATTACTAGATTGTTTATTTTTTAAAGTCAATAGTTTTATCATTACAACTAATACTGTTAATAATAGTATTGTTACTACTGCAATTTGATACCATTTCATGTTTTTACGCAAGTCCTCGTCGACAACCTGCTTCCATTGATTTTTTTATTCATTTCTTCATCTAAAATTGATGTTACATCTCCACTCACTCCAGCAGAACATGTTTGAGGATCAACAGAGAACGTAAGTGATGATCCTGTAGAAATTCTCTGATTTCCTTGTATCTCAAATCTGGTGCAAGTTTGTGAATTATCAGAATTTTTTTCACATTGAATCCCCTTAGAACCTTTCATTCCTAAAAATTGTTTAAGTCCCATAATTTATTTTTCCTCCTTTCAGTTTTCTATATATCATATATATAATTTCATATTTAAACCTTTGGTTTTTAATTACAAACTAAACTCTTTTTAAATATCCCTTTTTGAACAACCACACACTCTTTATTAAATTGGTAAGGTATTTCCTCACTGACAATATAATCTTTATAAACTAAAGACGTGATAAATGACTCCAATTCTTCCCGAGAATTTCCTCCTTCCAATTTCATCCCAGCATAGAATAATAAAGGAAAATTCCCTTTTATATATTTATCAAATTTTTTTATCAGGGGATTATCTATAATTCCTAGATCATAATACCTTGTGCAGTCAATAATAGATATCTGCTTGTTTAAAGGTAATTTTAGATTAACTCTTTCAATAAATTCCCGATATAATCTACAGTGAGAACAATGATTGATAACAAAAAGGATACGAGCATCCATAAAATCATTTATTTTCATTTTTTATTTCCTCTTGTTTTATTTCTGGTATTTTGGGAGCGGGTTTCTTAAATATTAATCTTTTTTTCCATTTGCAATCCTCACAAAAACCTTCTTTAGTTAATACCTCAAAATCTCTTTTACAATTTAAACATTTCATCTTTTGAATTTTACCAAACCTAAGTCTGCAAACGAATCGTACTCGAAATCCTCATCTTCTGAATAATCTTCTTCATATATAGGCATTTCATCAAGTTCTTTTATTGCTTTAAGTGTTTTTTCAGTATAAGGGAAAGTATTAACCACAACTCCATTTTTTATCATATCAATTTCTTTATTAAATTCATCATTTAACCCCATACTTTTAGCTATAGGATTTAATCTTATCCTTATAAATTCTGCAGGATATTCTAACTTTTCTTTTTTTGAAAAATAAGTCCAGAATTTAAAATTCATCTGTATCCTCCAATTTAAAAGGATCACTGCTTAACTCATCTAAAGCATGTTCTAAATGTTCTTGTTCACTTTCTTCTGTTTTAACATTTGGAGGCAGACCTGGAGGATTGTTCAAATTCTGTGTATCTGGAGATTTAATCTTGCTTGAGCTTCCCCCTGAAACAACTTCTCTGGATAAAGAACCCAATATTTCTGATGTCTTATAAAATTCTAAAAATAAAAAATAAAAAAATAAATCCTTATCTTTCACTATTTTTTTTCCATTAATTTCTTCATCAAAATTCATAAATTTTAAATACGCATTTTGAAATGCAAAGATTATAAAATGGTTCATGTATTCAATTAAACTTTCTTTAAAAACTTGTAAATAAAGAGGGTAATATGGACTTAATTCTGAACGAATATTTGATAATTTAAATAAATTATGTAAATCTTCCTGGACTTTATCTAATCTGCCATTGGCAATTCCTAAATAGGCAATAAGACCTTTATAACTTCTTAATTCTCTATCAACATCTGCAATGTAAGTATTATTTTCTGGTTCAAAATTAGCTTTTGCTAAAACAATGCAATTATTTAATATTGTTCTTGCTTTTACAAGCCTCAAAGCAGATTCCAACAAATTACCTTTTCTTATTAGAATTAGATTATTAAAATTAAAAATATTTCTTTTTATTAATGTAAAATCAAAATCAAAATTTGGCATTGATTTAAACGATTCATTGATTATTATTATATTCTTGAGTTTGTTTGGTTGGTTCATAATTTTGATTTTTTAATTTAAAATATTCGTTTTGGGCATAATAAGCATTATTAATATATTCATTTATCTTTTTTAATTGACCTTTATTTATATGAACATAGACCATAGGAAAGGGTTTTGTAAATTTATGCCCATTCTTACTATGGATAATTATATTTCCTACTTTTTTATTTAATTTAACAAAACCCCTTAATTCAAATCTCTCTAAACTTATATGAATAAGGTTAAATGGAATATGTGTGGCTTTATTAATATCTTGTACAGATAATTCTCTGTCTTCATGTAACAATAAATATTCTATAATTTTTATTCCTGCCGATACGGGTCTAAACTTTGGCAAATTACATCTCCAACAAAGATTTGGGTCATAATTGGCAATAGTAAACATTTTAGGGATAGATAATTCTTTATGTAATGGTGTTGGTATTTGTTCCATATTACTTAACCTTTCCTGTTGTACCCAAACTTGTTCCTGGAGGGTAAACAGGAGTTATTTTTTCCTCATGTGGCATTATTTGATTTATTGTTTCTGGTAACATATTCTTATAAAACTCCATATCTTGTTGTATTTCTGCTTTTGTTTGTTCATAAATTGTTTGACCTCCATAAATTTCAAGCTTGTCTAAAACTTTTTTATTTACTGTTTCCAATCTCTCAATTATTCCTTCATATAATGCCTTTATTTCTGTAAGACTTGCTATTTTCCTATTCATTTCTCCAATTTTGGAATTAAACTGCATAGTTAATCCCATTGCATTGCTTAATTCTGACTGGGATGTTTGTGATTGATTTCTTAATACTAATGTAGCTCTTTTGAGATCATTAATTTGCCTTGCCTGTTCTATTTGAGTTAATTCAAGTCTTTCAATATATTCAGATTTATCTCTTAACTCCTTTAAATATTTTACTATTAAGTCTTTTACTCTTGCTTTATATTCCATAGACTCTTTATATGTATCTGTATCTTCATCATATTCAATATCATTCATTTCCATATTTTCTATATCAGGAGTATGATTAAAATTCTTATCAACAGGCAATAAAATTCTTCTTCTTTTTAATTGATTTCTCAATGTTTCTGGTTTATAAATAATCTCTGCAAGACTTCTCCCTATTTTTAAGGGATTTCCATGAATATCAACAACCAAAAGAAACCCTGCATATTTTCCCTCTTGAATTACCTGTATATCTCCTAATTTTGCAAATATTTCTTCATCATTTTTATCAGTAACATCTATCCCTTCCCTAAATTTTTTATCTTCTATCATTTTTTTAAAGAAAGAATATAAAGATAGAGGGACACCATATCTATTCTTTAATATTTCTTTTTCTTGTTCTTTTAAGTCATAAATAATTTCCTGTTCTTTATCTACTTGCTTTTCTTCTTCATATTTCCGTTTCTCTTCTGCAAGTCTTAATCCTAATTGAGCTTTAAGTGCGTTATTTTCTTGTATCAATGCTTTAAATTTATCTGTATCCTCTGGAGAGAGAGGGATACCTAATTGAACTCGTTTATCCTGCTGATTTGTCATCCATAAATAGAATTGCTTTATTGGGCTTGTCATATTCAACCTGTGTTTACTGGAGTTCCTCCAAATTGGAATCCATCTTCACTGCTTTTATTTCTTTTTCTATAAATAATTATTACTCCGATAATTAATAATCCCGCCCCATACCAATACCAATTAATATTAAATAATTTTCCATCCCAACCTTTTATAGTAGAAGTCTGCAAGTTTTTTCCATTTACTTGAATAATATATGTCCCAGATTTAGTTGGAGTGAAGATAATTTTTGTTCCAGTACCTTCTACTAATTTCTCTGTAATGGCATTTACATCTTTTTGGTAAAATACGATCCATGTGGTATTTTTACTTAATGTGAATGTTTGTTCTAATCCCTTTTTAAATTCATTAAGGGAAGTTAAAAATAAAGCTGGAGCAATATTAATCGTTATGTTTGTATCTAAATACCCCTCTTTTACAGCGACAATTATGTTATTACCGCTAGGCAATACAGAATAGTAAGGATTGTTTATTTTAGCACCATTCAGTAGTAAAGTTGAATTTTCAACATCGCTTGTGATATTAAATATAGTATCTGCATCACCTTCTTTAGGATTTATATTTATCGTCATTAATTTCTCTGATAATCTTACATCCTCGACGAAATCATCGTAACCAGGGGATCTTGCTCTGATAGAATATTCTTGTCCTACTTTAAAATTAAAATAAAAAGAATTAGATATAGAATTATTTACAGGTAAGGCATTAATATATAATTCTGGAGAGTTCACAAGACTTCCTGATCTGTTATCTATAATCTGAATAACAACTTGTTGATTATTTTTTGCAATAGATAAATTGGGAGTATATAATAATTTTAAGTTTGTCCCTGGAATAGAAGCTCCCGAAGAAGAGATAGATACTTCTTGAGTATATGCAGAAAATATTGGAGAATTTCTGTATAAAAATACTGCCTCAAATTTTGTTGTTCCGTATTTTATAGGCTTAAACTTATAAGAATAAATTCCTGAACTTAGATCAGAAGAAATGCCTTCAAAATATTCATTATATTTTGGAGAGATATCAAGATTATTAACTGCATTATTACAAGTGAATAAATATGTATTATTAACATTCATTATCACTGCTGATAAAGAACAAACTGGCTTTTGTGCAAAAGTATCATTAGTTATTGGATTTAAACTTGCTGAAACAAGTATCTGTACATTTATTAGAGGCAACTGGACTTGACCTTCATTATCTGTTGCTAAGATATTAATCTGCGTATTATACACCCCTGTCTGAAAATCTTTAGCATCTACTGTAAATCCTAGATTCAGGGTCTGTCCTGGAGAAACCTGACCAAGATTAAGGTCTCCAAAATTTATTAAAGAAATTTCTGGATTCATTGTAACTGAATGAATTGTTAATATTTTTCCGTAATTTGATGGAACGATTAATTGAATATTTTGTGGTTTTTGTTCCCCTTGCTTTATATTAATAAACTTAGTGGTTGGAAAAACAATAATCCCAGAGGGATTTTGAGGAGGTTGGGAAACATTTACTTTTATAGTGACTGGAGAGGAGCTGTCTGAAAAAAATATCATACCTTCATAAACATTTTGAGTTAGTCCACTATTGAAATTAATCTGGATTGTTTCATTGGCATTGGCAGGAGATAAAAATGGGTTTGTAGGAACTAAACTAAAAAAATTCCCTATTTTATTTACAGTTGTGGAATAATTGGCATTAATGCAAGTAACTGTTGCTGATTCTGGATTTGTGCCTACAACTACATTTCGTTCTATTAAATTGGTTGAGCAGGTCATAGCAGAAACAAAACTAATTAAAAAGATTGCTAATACTGCTGTTGTTATTTTTTTTATCACCATAGGGGTTAAAAACTACTGAATATTAAACTAATTATGAGGATGACCAAAAGGATAATGATTATAAATTTTACTGGCTTCTCTAATTTTTTCAAAACCTTGATTACTAAAAGTATTAATAAGAGCAAAAATAAAAGTGTTATGCTTTTTGAAGTTATCGGATTGATTAATATTCCCGATTCCTGAAATTTGGTTAGGATAAAAGAAGTTGCTTGAGTCTCTTTTTCCCCAATTAGTTTTAGCACTTCCTGAATTTCCATATTTAATCATATCATTCATCATTTATAAAATTATTGTTTAGGTTATTTAAATCTTCCTCTACCAATTCTTGAGTTCTAGCCTTAATTGCTCCCTTGCCCTTCAATCCTAGCAACTTTAATTTCCATTGTCTAAGTATTTGAACTTTATCCTCGTCAAAGATAACAATTAATGAATTTTCATGTTTTCCCATAATTTATTATAGATATACTAACTATTTAAATGTTTTGTTTAGTTTAGAAAGGTTTATAAATTAACAAAATGTATGAGATACATGGATGATTTAGACTTATTTATCCTTCATAAGATTATTGATTCGGCATTAAACCATAAAGAAATAACTACTTGGGAAATCGCTAAAGCTTATAATTGGGGATATACTCGTGAAAAAACCAATAGTTTTTATAATGCTAAGACAAATAGTATAAAATACCGATTAGATTGTATGGAAAAGGATGGGTTGGTACAAAAAGAGAAAAATCTTGACCCTGAAACAAAAAGAGAAAAAATTGTTTATATTATCGACGGAAATATAAAATATATTCAAAAATATAAATTTCCAGATAAAAAAATAGGAAATTGTTTGATGGTGAAGAAAATCAAATGGACAATTTATGAAGTGTGAAAGGGAATTAAATTATCCCCAAGAAATAGCCCCTATTGGTTTTTAGATGATATTAGCATTAATTGCATCGTTTCTTGATCCTTCTGCATTGTCTTGAAGAAGCTCCGAATCTTGAACATATTTTCTTAATATTACTTACACGGCAGATATTTCCTTTTGAGTGTTTTTTCATTTTTTTACGTTAGTTTTTAAGATTATTCATATATTTAAACCTAACTGAAAAAAATTTTCACTTGATTTCTAATGAAAAAAATTTTCAGTTAGCCTTATAAATAGAATATGATTAGATTAAAAATGGCAAAGAAAAAATTGTTGCAAAGCAAGTGGCTAAGAAGAACAGCTTTGGCTTTATTAACTGCAGGAGCAATAAATTGGGGTTCAACAAAACTTTTGAAGTTGAATATTGTTGACACAATTTTTGGAGTTGATACAGCTTTATCTGGAGCTGTTTATTTGTTGGTTACGCTTTCAGCAGGATATGCAGTTTATTTATTACTGTCAAAGCAGTTGAAATAAAAGTACTTCGTAATAGAAGAATATGATAAATGTAATTAAATTTTATAGGAGGAAATAAAACATGGCTACGAAAAGAGGTTGCAAGAAACACGGTCGTTCTGCCCCAGAAAAAAGAGGTGGAAAGTGTGGACCTAGATTGAAAAAGAAAAGATAAATATATTTTTTATATATTAAAATGAAAACTTGTAAGTATACAATTGAATCAAGAAATTATTTGACAAAGGGAAAAAGTAAAAAAATGTATGATATAGTAAAACATACAAAAAGAGGGAAAAATGAATATGAGGAATCATTATCATCACACAGGAATTTTAGTTCTGCTAATAAAAAATTAAAAAAGCTGTGTGGATAAGATGAAATTCTTTGGTTTTCATCATTCTAAACCTGTTCGGCATAAACATAGCAATGTTAATATAAAACCTAAAGTATGCAAACTTGATGGGAAAACTTTTTGTAAGCCAAACGATAAGCCTTTAAAACCAGCACTTGCTTATACAGGGGGAAAATCTAGACTAGCAGACACCCTTATTAAAAAAATGCCTCCACATAAAGTTTATAATGAAGTTTTTGCAGGAAGTGGAGCTGTTTTCTTTAAAAAACCATTGGCTCAAAAAAGTATATTGAATGATAAAGATCATGATATTATAAAAGTTCATAGAGCATTCAAAAATGGAAGAGGATTTTCTCAATGTAATATTTATCCCTCAAGACAAAGATTTAATAGGATAAAAAATAAATCAAATAAATCTGCTTGTGATATTGCTTACTTAAATAAAACATCTTTTGGAGCCCAAATGAAAACTTATGCATTAAGTTCAAAAAAAACCTGTAAAGAATGTAAGAAAAGATTTGCGAAAAGAAAAGATTTAGGAATAAAATATCAAAAAGCACATACTGAAGATTATAAAGATAAATTAAAAAGTGCAACTATCTTAAACCAAGATTTTTCCAAGGTTATGCAAAAATATGATTCAAAAGATACATTTCATTATTTAGACCCACCTTATGTAGTGGGAGGAGATTCATATAAAGTCCATGGGGTAACTCCAAAAGATGTTTGCGATGTAGCAAAAAAGATGAAAGGCAAGGTTATGATAAGTTATGATAATCATCCAGAAGTTCGTAAAAGTTGTAAGGGATTGAAAATAAGAAAAGTAGATGCAAGATATACTTTACAAGCACATGAGAATTTTAAGCCAGTTAAAGAAGTTTTGATTACTAATTATTAATTATTCCAAAAAATTACCACCATAAGTGGCTTGATATAACCAACTTTTCCTTTTGGAATTTCTTCAAATGTTCCATCTTCATGACCAAAATTAAATCCCTGTTTGGGTTTTTCTAAAAATCTAATTTCACAATTTGGATTCTTATAGATATATTTATGAAAATATCTTGTATGGGTTGAAGCTGGGATAAGCATTACTGTTAAACATTTGCTTTCAAATGCTTTCTTAACAAATTTCCCTATAAACATGTCGAACATTGGATGACAATAAACTATTTCCCCTGTCCAATCCTGTTTTAAGCAATCCTGCTCTTTAGTCCAATATTTTGGCAGTAAATGATTATCATCAGAAGCACAAGCATCAACATTAAAGTTAAATTCTTTCTTTAAACTATCCCAGATATCTAAAGGAGTTCTTATAAACTTATAGCTCTTAGATGTCATAAAACTTAATGTATTTTTTTGTATTACTCTTTTCATTGTTTAAAATTATCTATGGTTTTAATAATTGTTTTAAGGCTATCTTCTGTTTTATTTTTAGATATAAAAACCTTGCTTTTCCTAGCTTTATTTATTAATTTAGCTAAATCAAAATCTTGTGTGGAATCAAATGAAGTAAAATATTTATAGAGATAATTAGCTAGATATTCTTGTTCTGTCTGATTAGGAGTAGGGGCAATCAATCCCTTTTTACCAAGTTCTACTAAATCCATAATCGTTGTATAACCACTTCTAGATATTACTATTTTAGCACGATTCATTAAATTATTTCTTAATTTGCCAGAAACACTAGAATAAATCTCAATATTATTCTTTTTATCAATTTTATGATATTTTTGATTGGTCTCTCCTAAAACAAAAACCTTTTTTCCATTTAATCTCTTGCTTTGCTCAATAAGATTCTTAATAAAAGATTCTTTATTATCCTTGATATATCCGCTAATTATAAAATAATAATCAATATCTTGTTTCATTTTTTCCTTTTTGTATGAAGACAAAATACCTATAAATTTTACATTTAGTTTATCTGTTAAACTATTATGTGACAACTTACCAGAAAGATTTTTATTCCAATTTTTAAAATCAGGTATAAAAACTAATTCAAAATTTCTTAATGAAAGATATTGAAAATAACTAACTATTGGCTTTAGAAAACCAAAGCCCCTTGGCAATATTAAATTAATCTGATGGGTAATTACAAAACTTGGAACATCCCTAGAATAAAACCCGTATCTTACATCAGAGATAATAAAGTCTATTTTATTCTTTTTAATAAATTCTTCACAGAAAATATGTTCTTTTTTTATAGTAAAAATAGCTTTAATGGAATCAGATATTAAATAAAAATAAAACATAGCTCCTAAACCCCTTTCTAATGGAGGTAAATCTTCTAAATCAAAAAACTTCACTTTTTTATTATTTTTTAGTTCATTTTTAAGAAATCTTAATGTATTTCCTGTTGAAACAATGAATATTTTATTATCATTTGAATAATGATTTATTAATGGTAAACTTCTTGTAGCATGTCCCAATCCTAAAGAGCTAATCGCAAAAAGTATATTTTTAGCCATTTTTTACTCCATGAAGTTCATAATTTACAATTTTTTTAGAATAATCTTTAGATATTAATTTATAAGCCCATTCATAAGCATATTTTACTATTAATTTAAATCTGCCTTCTTCTTCAAGTCTTCGAACATCTAATAAAACATGTTTATCCCTTAATATCCCAAACTTTCCTATTTTATGGCATTCCCTAACAAAAGCATGATCTTCACTAGTAATAAATTGCTCATTAAACCTTCCTACTTGATTAAATATCTCTTTTTTGACGAATATACAGGCTCCCCCTGCACATGGGGCGAAATGTTGCATTGCTAGAATAAATAAATTAGACCCAAAGAAAAGTATTTTATCAAAAATTCGTTCAGAGATAGGTTCAAAGAGAGCACCCGCACAAATAAATTCTTTTTTATGAAACTCTTCTAAACTTTTTTCTAAAAAATCTTTTGGCAAACTGACATCTGCATCCAAGAATAATAACAAATCTCCTTTAGCCATCCTTGCACCATTATTTCTCCCAACACTTGGCAAACCTCCATCTACAATCATACAATCATATGATGTAGCTATTTCTCTAGTTCTATCAGTAGATTTTGCATCTGAAACAATTACCTCAAAATCTTTATAGGTTTGCGTTATTAACGATTCTAATAGTCTTGGCAGACATTTTTCTTCATTCTTTGTTATTATTATTATACTCAACATTTTGATTTTCTTCTAGTTTAGATTGAAAAACATGAGTTTCAAAAAATTCTCCTATTACATTAATAATTTCATCCTTTTCATAAGAGTAAAAGGGATTGTGAAAACCATTGCCCAGAACAATAAATTTCTTGATTTTAGAATTAAATTTATCAAAAATCTCTTGGGAATCTTTAGCCCTTCCTAAGAAACTATATTCTGAATGAATTAATAAAAGAGGGATATTAATTGATTTAGCTGATTCATTGGCTATTTCAAGTCCATACTTCCCTATTGAAAGACCGTTTATATGATTTTGGGGATAATAAAAGTGATCTTTAGTCCTTCCTTTAAGTTTCCTCTTTCTTTTGCCCCAATATTTCTTAATAAACCTTAAATTATCTGCTATCTCTAAACTAAATGGGAATTTAAATTTAGATGGCATTGAAACAATAAAAAGACCCTTAACGGGATATTTAGTCGCAAGTTGCATTGCTAGATATGCTCCAAAACTAATGCCTCCAAGAACAATCTCTTTACCTTCTTCTATCTCTTTCTTTAGTTCAGTCTCGATTTGATTTAAAAAATCTTCATATTTAAGCTTATCAAGAGATTGAACTGTTTCTCCATGACCTATTAATCTTGGAATTTTCACATTTACATTAAATTTTTTATATAAATACTCAGCCAAACCATTAAAATCTGTAGGGCTTCCAGTATAGCCATGAATAATAAAAAATTCTCTGTTTGAGTTAGATTTCAGGCTAATTGATTCTGCTAATTTATCAAATTCCATTTTAATCCTTTAATTTATATTCTCCTCTTTTTACTTTCTCAAAAATATCTTTATTTGAAGCAATAACACCCCAAATAGAGTTTTGATTTATTTCAGCAAAATTTGTTTTAAGTTCATTTAGAGATACTGATTCCTTATCTTTCATAAAATCTACAATTTTATCTTTTATTGTCATTTTTCACCTCCTTTTTATCAAAATCATCAAGTTTTGTTTGTGGTTTGTTTTTCTCTTTCCAATAATCTCCGCTTGTTTCCACCAATTCTCTGTGCCTCATTTCTCTGCATCTTTGTGCCATTTACCATCCCCTCC
>Ga0209518_1002583_pt1:0-15000 | contig 16617 bp, 12 predicted proteins | sample RifGroB1_FD_183993 | JGI IMG/M metagenome (GOLD analysis project Ga0209518, IMG submission 183993) | Groundwater microbial communities from Rifle, Colorado, USA - Groundwater B1 (SPAdes) (version 2) | ecosystem: Environmental > Aquatic > Deep subsurface > Groundwater | place: Rifle...
ATCTGTTGATTAAAATGCGATTGAAATGGAAGCGGCGTGGGTGGATTCCACTTTATTTCCCGCATAAGGACCTACTTCTCTTTGATAGTAAGCGTAATCGACTCTGAGGATGAAAAGATCCAGCCCCAGTCCTCCGGTCATGTATCCTTGATTGATTCCTGCTCTAAAATAAAGAAAGCTGAAAAGTGAAAACTCAGCTCCGAAGTGAAGTTTTTTTCCAAGCCCCGGGTATTCGTTGTCAAAAAGGTGATTAATGTCTGCCATGACTTTAAGTCCTAGCCAGTCACCGATCAGGTCGCGGGTCAAGTCAGAAAACTCAAAATAAAACCCAAATTTTGCAACCGGTTTAATTTTTTTAGTTCCAAGATCAGTAGTATCGCCATTAGTGTTTACTGATTTTTTATCATAAATTGAATAAAGATTATCAATAGCAAATCCGAATCGGGATTCTTTCATAAAAGGAATTTTTAAAAGGATTCCTGCGTCCAAACCAAATCCAGTTCCAAAACCGATTGAATCTCCAATATCATCCTGAAGGCTTTCTACTTCAGTAAGTCCTTTATCCAGATTGGCATCTCCTCTTTCAAAAACTTTAGGAGCAATTCCAATTGATAAGTCATTTTTATCAAAAAGATCAAAATTAAATGCCAAGCCAAACTTAAATTCTACGACTGCATTTCCATTGACAATCACTCTTGGAATTGCGTGGCGAGTAACGGTTGCAGATAAATCAACAGCATCTGACAGCATAAAGCCCCAGCCATCTCCCACATATCCGAGATAAATAGGGCCTGTCAGTCCAATTCCCAGGTTTTTCCCTATTATTTTATTTACTTTGTCTTTTTGATTGTAAATTGCTTGCAGGGGGTCATTTGCGTCCATTGCGGGATCTTTGGAAACTGCATCAATAGCATCAATAACATCTAAAGCCAATTTTACATCTGTTCTTGCCCCTACTGAAAGGATGGTAAAAATTCCATTCCCTTCGGCTACTCCTTCTTTATTGATTCCGAGACCTGCCGGATTTTGATAGAGGAGATAAGTATCGTTAGCAACTGCGACTCCGGCATCTCCAAGAGCCATAAACCGTGTGCTGAAAGGTTTGGCAGATGGTCTTTCTGCCGCAAAGGAAACAATACCAATCAGAGCCAAAAGAGAAGCGAGTATTATTTGTATTTTTAAGTTTTTCATAGAATCCTCCTTACTGCTTGTAGAGATTTTCAATCATCGCTTCCAGCATTTGTTCCTGAATAGCATTCATTCCGGTACCGCCGTTTGCGTTGGCTTTCATCAGATCTTCCATTGCTTTACCATCAGCAAGCGAATCTGCAAATAAAACATATTCTCCAGTGGCATTATCCCACCAGATTTCAGTTGTTTTGATGTTTGTTCCGCTGTCCTGAGTTTCGTTACCTAGAGGATTGTTGATTGGGTCTGTTATTTTTGTCATTTTTAACCATGACTGGATTTCAACACCTAAATCGTTATTTGGTGAAGGATCTTTTGGTTTTCCTGTTGAGGTATCTATCGTTGAATTAGTTGCAGTATATGCAATAAGAGTTTTTTGAGAATCAACATGATTTTTTAAAGCATCCCAGGAAGATTTAGTATAATACATATCTTTTTGCGGGAAAGTTTTAAAGCGGTAAGCAGTTCCGCTTGAAAAACTGGTCGCATCGGTTCCGGTTGAAGTTACAGTCGGAATCTGGATACTGCTTACATCAATTCCAACCGCTCCTGTCATCGTTTCTACGATTGTGATCGCATCTTCAGGGGTCATTTTCGAAGGATCAAGATCTTGAAATCCATTTAATGTATTTCCAAGTGTATTCATTGTATCTACTATTTTTGCAAGTCCTCCGATGATTGCCAGAAAAGCCCCGTCCATTTTATATTTCTGAGCGCCCGAATCACCAATACGAGCAAGTAGATCTAAATAAGGTTGGCTTTCAGTATAAGCATCTTTAATGTTTTTCCAGGTGGTTGGGGGAAAAATAGTCAAAGGGTTATCTGTAGAATTGTCAGCTAGTTTTTTCATAACGATTGCTGTTTCCAGAAAAAAAAGCCCGTCTTCACCGTAAATCAGATTGAACCGAGCCGAAGCATAGCCGATAATCGCTCTTGCTTTCCATTCACCATCGTTTTTTTCAATAGCAGTTTTAAAAGCGTTCAGCGCCTTTGTATTTTCACCTGAATTCAAGTAGGCTTCGGCTTCCATAACTAAATCTTTTGGGTCACCTGTGCTATCTTCATGCATAAAGTCAAACATATTTTTTGTACATCCGCCAGTAAGTGCCAGCAGAATCAATACAGAAAATAAAATCACTATTTTTTTCATGGGCTATCCTCCAATTTTTTTTACAAACCACATTTTATTATAAAATAACTTTTTTTCTGGATTTTGCAAATTTATTTAAAACTTTCTAACAAAATATTAGAAATGGTGTTATTTAAGAATATTTAGGGTGAATAGTCTGATTTTTACGGATAAAAACTTTTAATAGCTTTTTTATTTTGGTTGTTTTATCTGTGTTGAAAGTTTTTGCTGATACAGTCAAAATCTATTTCATCAGTTCTTCTACTTCTTTTTTCACTGTTTCATAGTCAGGGCTTTTGGCGCTTTTCAGCATTTCCAGATAGGCTTTTGAGACAGCTTTAAAATTGGGGAAAACATTGGGGTGTTTGCCGAACTCTCTCATGAGTTTCACATAAATCTGATAAGCTTTTGCGTATTCTTTTTCCTGATAATACTGGGCGCCCAGATTGATGTAAAGGTTGCGGTAGGTATCTAAAAGCATGGGGTATTTTTTCCGGGTCAGTTCGATTCCCCTGTTCACAGCTTTTGCGGCCTGCTCATAATTTTTTTGTTTTAAAAGGGGATAAAGAATTCCGTTGTAGTAAAGATCCCCGATCGCTTGAATCGTATAGGAGTCTAAAAACGGTTCCTGATACAGGGCATTCAAAACATCAATTCCTTCACTGGCTTGTCCGTTTTTATAATAGTACTGCCCTAAAAGGGATAAAATATTGGGAAAATACTGTTTTAAAATTGTGAAACGAGGAGCAAGAGGGACAAGAGCCAGAACCACATCCTTGGTTTCTTCGGGTTTTTGAAAGCGCAATGCTTCATAGGAAACCTGCATCATAGCTTTAATAATATTTTCATCCGGTTTCTGATAAAGGATTTTTAAAATATCTTCTTTTGCTTCCCTGATTTTTCCTTCCTGAATCATCTGGAGGATTTTCATCAGAAATACATCGCTGTCATCGGAATAGGTTTCCAGAAGTTTTAGAGCTTCAGCCTGCTTTCCCTGTTTTTTAAGATCAGATGAGTATTCCTGAATGACAAATTTTTTAAACTGCTGGAAATCAGGATCGTTTGAATAAATCTCCTCCCCTTTTTGGATCGCTTCCAGAGCTTTGGGATAGTTTTTATCTTTTTTTACAAGATTCTGAATCATCATCAGATAATAGTTTCTTTTTTCTTCTTGGGTGAATTCATTTTTTCTGGAATCCATCAATGCAAAGGCGTCCTCATAGAGGCTTTTTTGGAAAAGCGTATTCAGCCACTGGGTATAGACTGCTTTTAAATTATGTTTCGTCGTTTCGAGGGCTGGAAAAAGCTTTAAAGATTCTAAAAGGAGTTTTTCAGCATCAATAAATTTCCCCCGGCTGATGAAATCAAGGGCATACTGATTATAGGCGGCCTGCAGGTTTTTTGCCCCTTCTACAAATTCAGGAAAAAGAAGCATGGCTTTGTAGGCGGAATTAATGGCTTTGATGAAATCTTTTTTCTCAATCAAGACAGCAGCTGTATTGGAATAAATTAAGGCAAGATAGGCTTTATTGGGAATCAAAACCGTATTTTTTCCCCGGCTTGAGAGGGGGACATAGACAAAGCCTGTCTTATTTTTAAAATCGTCCAGTACTTCTTTTTTACTGCCGGCATCAAAACCCGGAGCGACGGTAGTTTCCGCATCATACCATTTATTGTCAATGTTAATTTCAGAAAAGACATGATCAGGGAGGAGGACTCCGCGGGTGGGAAATCCAAGATCAGTCATGACCATGTTATAAAAAAGGCTGGAGCTGACACAGTTGAAAAGACCTTTGTCGAAAAGGGTGAGTATTTCTGTCTGACCTGCTTCATAGCGTTTCAGTTTTTTTTCATGGAGAATTTTAAGAACCTTGTCTGCCTGCTGATAGGGTGTCAGATTTTTAATTTCTTTACCGATGCTTTCTAAAAGTGTTTCATAATCTTTTTGATATTTCGGGATATCGGAAAACTGAATCCCTGAAACAATCAGCGCCTGATGAAAAAAGGGAATCGAATTATCCAGTACTTCCTTTTCAAAAGGAGAGATTTGAAGCTGAAAAGCATCCGGCTGAAAATCCTGATAAGGATTGGCAGATAGGCGGAGTGCCAGAAAACATAAAAGAAAAACTATTTTTTTCATATAAAGTCCAATTAGTATTATAAATTATTTAAAATCAATGTTGATTCAGTTTTTATGCTTGAAAACAATGGGCTTTATCTTTTCGATTGAAAGATCAGTCAGATCAGCAATTTCTTGAACCGACTTCCCCTTCCTGTAAAGTTTTTCCACTATTTTTTCAATTCCTTTTTCAATTCCTTTTTCAATTCCTTGTTGAATTCCTTCTTCAATGCCTTGTTTTTTCGCTCTTCTTTCCCAATTGGTAATATATGTCATAGGAGCCTCCTCATTTAATTCATTAATTTCATTTTCAAGTTTAATTTCCAATTCTTCGGGTAATTGCAAAACCCAATCGATAAAAAAAAGTATTTTTTCAATTTTTTCTTTCGAAAATCCTTTTCTGAATAAATGTAAAATTAAATTCATTTTAGCGTTATACTTTTGATTGTTTTCTATTGCTTCCATACTTTTCAACTGTATTAAGGTAACAAGCGCAAAAGGATTTTTGCTTTCTAAAAGCCGATTCATTTCTTTTTGATAATCCAAAAATTTAATAACAGGATATTTCATATATAAATCAAAATTCCATTTTTGAAATTGATAAGATTCTGGACGGTAATGAGGGTTTTTATCAGTGAGTAAAACCAGGCTGACTGACTCTTTTTCGTATTTATCAAAAATGCGGTAGTGATAAACAAATATCCGTTTTTCAAGCTGAATTTCAGCCGTCCCCTGGACTTCAATATGAATCAATATCCATTTTTCAGAACCGTCTTTAAGAAAAACTTTAACCAATTCATCCGCAAATCGCTTTCCAATCTGGTTGTCTTTCACAATTTTTTTAAGTTCTTTATTGAGAAAACTATATCCTAATTTAAAATCAATGTCCTTATAAATTTCTGGAAAATAAAATTCAAGAAATTCCGGAAAAAGTTCTTCAATAATATCTTTCCATGCAGAATCATATTTCATTTTTTCAGGCATTTTTTCTTCTTATTAATTTTATCTATTTTTAAAAATAACAAATCTTTTTTACTAAAAATAACTTTCTTTTACAATCAAATTATTTCTCGTTAAATTTAAGATTATAAAAATAAAATGAGGCCTTATGAGATCTGGATTTTTAACAATCATCGGTCCTGCCAATGCGGGAAAATCAACTCTTTTGAATAAACTTCTGAAAACCAATCTGAATATTGTTTCATCGAAACCCCAGACCACCCGGAACAATATTGCAGGAATCCTGACAGATCACAAGAGGGGGATTCAGCTGGTTATTACCGATACTCCCGGAATCCTTAAAAAAAATGTATCTATTCTGGATGCGAGGCTTCAAGATTCGATTGTCAAAGCGGTGGAAGATGCGGATATTATTCTTTTTCTTATTCCTGTCAAGGATACAGTGTCGAATTACCTTGAATTTTTTGAAAAACTCAAAGGGAAAAAAGTCATTATCTGTTTTAATAAAATTGATTTAGGAAAACCTTCTTTTTCAGAAGCTGAAAAAAAGCTTGAATTCCCCATGATCGAAATCTCAGCTTTAAAAGAACTGAATATAGACTCTCTTTTTAAAATCATAGACCCTCTGATTACCGATGAGGCGCAGTATTATCCGGATGATGTGATCTCAGACCGGACTGAGAGGTTTTTTGTGAAAGAGTACATCCGGGAAGGAATCCTTGAAAATCTGAAAGAAGAAATTCCTCATCAGATTTTTGTGGATATCGACACAATGGAAGAGCAGGCGGAAATCTGGAGGATAGAGGGGACGATTTATACAGAAAGGGAAAATCATAAAAAAATTATTATCGGCAGCGCTGGAAGCATGATCAAAAAAATCGGGACAGAAGCCAGAAAAAAATCCGAAGAACTGCTTTCTAAAAAAGTCTTTCTCAAGCTCGAAGTGAAAGTAAAAGAAAACTGGAGAAACGATCCTATTTTCTTAAAAAAACTGGAATATTACTAAAACCGAGCCTTTTTAATTTTTTAAAACTTCCCTATAGAATATTTTACGCATGGGATTCTATAGAGTTCGCAAAAATAACTTTCAGGATGCCTATTTATCATTTCGCTTTCGGGCAGTATCTTTTTTTGAATATCCTCAACGCTTCCCTGACATGGGCAGGAGACAGGTTGTAATAAAGCAGTCCCGACTTAAGCGTATTTAAATAAACGGTTTTTTCCCTGTCCAGAAATGAAAAAAAATGAAGGGACTGTTTTAACTCATCAATATGGGCTGAAAGCTCTTTTGCATCCATTGAATCAAAATCATGAGAAAGCTTATTGCTTTCAAGCAAATGATCGAGAGAAACACCATAATCAGACTGAATCTTTTTTTTCTCCTCCTTATGATAAGGTTTAAAACGAACCTTAACGGATCTGGAACGGATGGTAGGCAGAATCCCTGAGAGATTTTCAGCAATTCCAATCACGATTAAATCTTTTGGCGGCTCTTCTATGGTTTTCAGCATCATATTGGAAGCTTCAGGGCTCAAATCTCCGATATCTTTAATAAGCAATAGTTTGTATTTTAATTCATAGGAAGAAATATAGACTTTTTCCAGTACTTCTCTTAAATATTCGATCGGAATTTTATTTTTAATCTTTTTCAATTCATTCAGATAAATCTTTAACTTTTCAGCTTTATCAGGATTGATATCGTTTTTATAAAAATCTTCATAAATGACCTGATAGATTTCATCCAGCTCTTTCTTTTTATCCGCGTTCTGGGTGAGATAAATCATAAGACGGTAAATTTCTTTTTTAATCCGGTTTTCTTTTATTTTTTCAGGTTTTAAAAGATAGTCATTTAAATAAGACTCAAACTTTAATACATCAAGAAAAGAATAGACTAAAAGCATATCGGAAGAAGAAAGGTTGTCAATGCTCTTACAACTCCGGCATATCCCGCAAAAGCCATCTTCTTTGCTTTCACAATTTAAAGCTTTGAAAAACTGGATTGCGAAAAACTCTTTACCGGAATACCGGGAGCCGCTGAAAAGGTACATCTGGGGAAGCATATTTTTTTTTGAGACACAGTTGTCTAAAAATTTGCCTGCTACCTGATTTCCAGTCAATTCTATTAAGCGCATTTTTTTTCCTGATTTTTTTTTAATTAAATTTATAATTTTTTTTGACTTTTGGTAGTCTTTTTTGCTAAATTTAAATAATCAAAAAACGCGGGTGTAGTTCAATGGTAGAACTCCAGCCTTCCAAGCTGTGAATGTCAGTTCGATTCTGATCACCCGCTTTTGACTCTCAAGCTTCAAACAAATTTTTTTCTCATTTTTAGTCAATTTCTTATCATAAAAATTCTCTACTATAGACGGGTTCTAAAAATTAAATTTCTCTGTCATTTCGAACAAAGTGAGAAATCTTAAACTATTGATATGAAAAAAGATTTCTCTTCGCTCATTGAAATGACGATTTTCGCTATTTTTAGAACTTCTCTATAATGATTTTATATTCAGCAGTTTATATAGACTGCCAAGAAGGGTAATTTTCAATTTACCCTTCTTGGAAAATGTTTTGTGTTTTGGATATCCTGAAAATAGGATTTATTTGATATGAACCCTGTCTCCGTCTTTCAAGACAATCCGTTCGCTTCGGTCAGAAAGCCAGCTGAAAATATCAGGCCAGACTTCGTTTTTTGCCATAGAACCTGTCATGACTCCAATATGCCCCCCTCTTTTCAGGAGAAAGCTCTTGTCTTTGGAGCCTACAATTTCCATGCTTCCCTTGGCGCATTTTTCGGTGACAATATCATCGTTGTCGGCAGCTACGGAAAGAAGAGGGCAGGTAATATTTTTAAAATCCAGCTTTCTTCCGTTCATATAGAAATTGTTGGTCATAAAGCTGTTTTGAACATAAAATTTGGTAATATACTCTTTCCAGAATTCAGAAGAAATAGGGACATTGTCATGCACCCAGTAGTTCATCGGGAAAAAGCCTTCCAAGGCTTTTTTATTCCAGAGAATATCCCAGAAAGATTTTGCGGAAAAAAGATTTCCGAGCATGTTTTTAAAATCAAATCCGCTTTGAATAAACTCAGACGGAATCAAATGATCAAAATGCCGGACTATTTTTTCCACATTAAAGTATTTGGGGCGGGTCATGGCGGTCAATACTCCGTCATCGCTGAAATCAACAGGCGGCGTGAGTAAAACCAGGTTTTTAATTTTTTGCTGAAAAGCCGAGGTATAGATCAAAGAAAGCATTGCCCCTAAACAGTATCCGCAGAGATTGACCTGATTTTCCCCTGTAAATTCAAGGAGTTTATCAATACCGCGGTCTAAATAGCGGGTCACATAATCCCCGATTGTGTTTTTTCCTTCTACTTTTGAAGGGGTTCCCCAGTCCACCATATAGACATCAAAGCCTTTTTCCATGAGGTAGCGGACAAAACTTTTATCAGCCGTCAGGTCTAGAATGTAATAGCGGTTGATTAAAGCGTAAACAATTAAAAGAGGAGTTTTAAACCTTTTAGGATGATCCGAGAGATAGTGAAGAATGCGGAAGCGGTTTTTCTGATAAATGACTTCGTAAGGAGTCGATCCCCGTTTGTTTTCGTAATCTCCTTCGGCAATGTCCGAAAGATTTTGAAAACGGGATACATTTTTATTAAACTCATCGAGAAGGAATTTGACATCATTTTGTCCAAGAAACCATGTTTCATCTTTTTGATTTTCCATTTTTTCCTCCCCTATTTATTTTTATTTTCAATTTTGTTTAAACGGTCGGTCAATTCTTCCATCATATCGATCATCAGTCTTTGAGCATCCACCAGGTCTTTGATGTCTTCTTTGGAAGCGATCCGTGTCATTTCAAGCGTTTTTTCCATCATTTCATTTGTTTTTTCTTTTGCGTCGAAAAAATAAATATGAAATAGCTTCATCCATTTTAAAAAAGGCTCGCTTTTGAGAAAATCAAACCAGACGGGCTGAGCAGCCTGTGTCCAGTCATTCAGCATTTTTTGATATAATTTATTCATTTCCTGAAGCATGTTTAGGCTCCTTTTTTGCATGTTTGCTGGAGGGCTTTCAAGATATCCTTGGTACTGACAATACCAACAACCTTTTCTCCTTCCATAATCAGGATTCTATGAATCGGGGTTTCCAAAAATATTTTGACCGCATCTTCAATTTCAGATTCAGGAGAAATAAAAATCGGTTTTTTAGTCATCAGGCAGCTGATCTGTTTTTCAAAAAGTTCTTCTGTATAGTATTTATGCACCTCCACTAATCCTGTAGTCGGGTCCACTTCATAGCATTCTTCGCAATGAGCCAGTTCTTTATTGACATAATTGCTTTTCTTGATGACATCCGCCACGGAAATGACTCCCAGAAGCTTTCCTTTATCATCAGTTACAGGCGCTCCTGTAATATGGTGTTCTTCCATCAGCCGGATAAATTCCTTAACACTCATCTCAGGATCAACGCTTAATACTTTTTTGCTCATTACATCTTTGATTTTCATAATTCTTCCTCCTCAAAATGAATTTACAGTTCGTCCTTTAAAATATTATAATGATAATCAGATTATTGTCAAGGCTTTTATAAATTAGGCAGTAAAATTTGAGTTTTTCAGGGTTGACTATAATAATTCAGCCCGTTTTTTCCCTTCCGGATCGGGAGAGACAATATTGAAGCTGAAAAAAATCGGAATAATTATCATAATCAAAATGGTAGAGCTGACAAATCCGATAATGATTGTTTTGGCGATCGCGCTCCACATTGAGCTGCCGGGAGATGAGTCTAAGGCTATGGGAAGGAGTGAAAGAGTGGTGGTGGTCATGGTCATCATGACGGGTCTGATTCTGGATTTGCAGGTGGAAAATATAGCCAGAGAGAGGGGAAGTCTTTGTTTTTTTACCTTCATTTCATGAACCAATACGATCCCGTTGTTGACCACAATTCCCACCAAGGCAATCAGTCCGATATAGACGGAGAGGCTTAAAGGCTCCCCAAAAAAATACATGAAAAAAATAACTCCGATAAAGGCCAGCGGAATGGTGGAAATAATAATAAAGGGCAGAAAAAACGATTCATAAAGGGAAGCTAAAACCATATAAACCAGAACAAGGGAGAGAATAATCGCAAAAAACACATTTTTCTGTTTTTCTTTCAATTCTTTGTACTCATCTCCAAAAAGGATGGCAGTGTCTTCAGAGAGTTTTAATTCCCCCAGTTTCTCCTGAATTTTACGGATCATTTTCGCAAGGCTTTCTCCTTCGTAATAGGCGCTTAAAGCCAGCATCCGCCGTTTGTTTTTCCTCCAGATTTTGGATTCCGTGCTGGTTTCCTTCATTTCAGCGATGCTTCCGAAACGGACAAAGAAGCCCTGGGGAGAAGGGATCAAAAGTTCTTTGATAAAATCAGGATTTTTGCGGTAAAAATCTTTGAGTTTCAATGTCACATCAATCTGCCTCTCATCATCTACAAATTTGGTGACAACGCTTCCTGCCATATAGGTTTTAATGGTGTTTGCCGCTTCCTCCGCACTGATGCCGAAAAGAGAGAGCTTGGATTTATCCAGATTAAACTGAAGTTCGGGTCTGGGTTCTTTAAACCGGTAAAGAACAGTCTGGATGCCCTCTATTTCCATGATTTTTTTCGCAGTTTCCGAAGCGGTTTTTTTAAGGGAATCAATGTCATCCCCGATAATTTCAAACATCAGCTCGTTGTATTGGGCGGTCTCGTCTTTCAGGCTGAAGCGGACGGTGGCCGCCTGAAACTGGGAAAACTCTTCGTTAAAAAGGGAGCTGATCTCTTCCATGCTTCTATTTTCAGCTTTTTCCAGCTCGATATCCATATTCAGACCCGCTTTTTCTTTTTCCACTTTTGCAGAGATTTTCTGGACAAAAGGATATTTTTTCAGTTCTTCTTCTATTTCCTTAGTAATTTTATCGGCTTTATCAAGAGGGGTGCCGCTGGGAAAATAAATATCTCCCGACAATGAATTGGATGCAAGAAAGTCTGTGCTTTTTTCTCCCAGTTTCGGGAAAAGAAAAAGAGACAGAATAAAAAGAATTCCTGCGCCGAGAAGGATTTTTCCCCTGTTTTGAAGGCTTTTTAAAAGAATCCGGATATATTTCCGGAGAAGGCTTTTTTTCTGAAAATAATTAAAAATTCTGTTGAGAAAAGCTTTTTTCATAAAATATTCTTTCAAGGGGATGTGAAAGGTTCTGATTTTCATATTGAGTGCAAGATTCGGGACAATAAAAACAGCAGTCAGAAGGGAGCTGATTAAGGCAAAAGCAATGACCAGCGCAAAATCCTGATACATTCTCCGGGTATTGACATCGATAAACACAATCGGGAAAAAAACAATGACAGTGCTGACAGTAGAGCCGATCATGGGAACCATAACCTGTTTCACCTGGGAGGCGATGTTTTCCGGATTTCTTTTAATGCTGTCCAGTACCACAATGGTATTGTCAACCAGCATTCCGATCCCCAGCACCAATCCGCTTAAGGTCATAATATTTAATTTGATATTAAAAAGATACATACAGGAAAGAGTGGCGAAAACAGAAATCGGAATCGATAATCCGATAATCAGGGTATTGTTCAAGGTCCGCAAAAAGATAAAAATCACAATCATGGCGATTACAGCTCCGGCAAATCCTGAACTTTTGACACGGTTTAAAGCTTCTTTGATATAACTTGCGTTGTTGAAAGAAACTTCCATTTTGATTTCTTTCGGGATAGAAAGCTTGGCAATTGTTGTCTCTATTTCATCGGCGATTTCAATTGTATTTGCCCCGCTTGCTTTCTGGATATAGATGGTGATTTTCTCTTCTCCGTTCTCCCGGGCAATCGAGTCTTCTTCCTTGTTCCCGTCTTTGACTTCGGCGATATCTTCCAGACGGAAAAGGATATTTTCCTTTGAGTAGGGAAGAAGTTTCAAAAGAGTGAGGGTATCGATTTTTCCCTTGAGCGAAACATTAATATCTTTCCCGAAAGACTTAATTTGCCCCAGAGGCATATCCAGATTGGAATTCTGGATCCATTCAGAGATTTCTTGGATAGAGGTAGAGTGGGATTTCAGGCTGGAGTAGTCGATGTTGATTTCGATTTCACGGAGTTTCCCCCCGCTGACTGTAATATTTGAAATTCCCTCGATCCGCTCCAGTTTCCGTTTTATATAATTTTCAGCAAGATTTCTCACCCGGTTCAGGTCGTCTCCTTTCAGCGTCAAAATAAAAATAGGGCTTTCAGATGGATTGTACCGGCTGATTTCAGGTTCGTTGGCTTCTTTGGGAAGTTTGTTGCGCACCAGTTCGATTTTCTGGCGGACAGCAACAGAGGCTTTTTTTATATCAATGTCAGGAAGAAACTCGATATTGACATTAGCCATTCCTTCGGAAGCGGTAGAATAAATGTTTTTAATCCCTCCGACTTCGCTCAGGTTTTCTTCAATCGGTTTGATAATAATATCTTCAATCGTGTAGGGCGACATGTTGGGATAACGGACTTCTATTGAAAGCCAAGGAGATGCGTTGTCCGGCATGAGTTCCAGCGACAAACGGGAATAGGAAATTCCTCCAATGAGAAGAATTCCGAGAATCACCATCAGGACAGAGACAGGTTTTTGAATCACAGTTTCAATTAATTTCATTGTTTTTTCTGATTTTTATTTTTTTAAAATAGAGCCATCCTCCCAAATTCAAAAAAAGAATAAAAAGGATAATCCAAATATCGTCAATTTGAGCGTAAAAAGAAAGTTTTTGAACCGGGTAAAAATCTCCGTAATAAACTTTTTTTTCAAAAAGAGCTGAAGATTCGGATGTTTTTCCATTCTGATCGACGATAAAAGTGGGTCCGCTCTGGGCGGCATGAATCAGATAAGCGTTGTTTTCAGCTGCCCGTAAAATAGAAAACCAGCTGTGAATCTCGGCAAGAGGGGTTTTTTTGAAACCAGCATCGTCTGTGACCACGAGAAAAACATCGACGCCCTGTTTCCGGAGTTCTTTGAAATGCCCCGGGCGGACATTTTCAAGACAGATAGCCGGACCCCATTTCAGACTCTCAAATTCGATGGGTCTTAAATAGTCTTTCCCGCTTGCGTACTTACCGCTTTCCACAAAAGGGACAAGGCTTTGTTTTTTATAAAAAAACCTGCTGTTTTTATAGGCATCAAGAAACACAATCGCATTATAAACCTGATTGCCTTCGTCTTTGTTGATTCCTGAAATAATAGGCGCTTCTTTGATATAGGATTTTTCATAAAAATAACTTTCAATCAAAGAATAGGAGTAGGGAAAAACCGCTTCCGGAATAATGATAAAAGGCTTCCCCCTCACATCGCTTACCAGTTCGGAATAGACATCCATGATTCTCAAAGATTCACGATCTAAATCTTCCCAGAAATCTTTCAGAAGTTTTTCATCTTTCAAAGACTCCGCTTTTTCCGCTTCTTTCCTGAATTCTTTTACCGGAATGCTTCCCTGTAAAACAGCGGCAGAATATTTCAGGGTTTTGTCTTTCTGATAATGCCAGTTTGAAACCAAGCTTAAACCAATCCAGAGAAAAATAAAACTAAAACAGAAAACAAGGGATTTTTTTTCTTTCAGAAAGAAAAAAGAATAAAGAAGGTCATTGATAAAGTAGAGCGCAAAAACCAGAAAATAGACCCCGAATAGTTTATTGACTCCCAGAAAAAAAGAAATCTTTGCTATTGGAAGAAAAATCCCGCCGGGAAACACTAAAAAAGAGTGATTCTGGATAAAAACCGTCAATACAGCGATGCTTCCAAGAACAAAAGCTCTGGAAACACTTCCCTTGATTCTTTTTTTTAAAATCGGGTAGAAAAAAAAGGGGGCAAATAGAAAGACGGCTAAGACAATGCTGGAAAAAAAATATAAAAAAAGGCTGTAATAAGGGATAAAGCCGGTTAAAACATAAAACGAAAAAAATAAAAAAATCCCGCCCGTCCACAAGCGGAAAGAAATTTGACTTTGAAGGGTTCTTTCTAAAATAAATAACGGAATAAAAGCAAAAAAAACAAAATAAGAAAAAGAAAGAGGAGGAAATGACAGCATGATAAGATCCAGCGACAGGATGGACAGAAATAGAATTTTGGGGAGTCGGGGGTTATTCTGGAGCAATGACATGATAAATATTCACTGCCAATAAAATAAAAAAAACAGAGAGCACAATAAAAAAACTGATGATTTTGAAGTAATTTTTCATATTATTTTAATTCCTCTTTATTCATTAAAAATAATGATTGTTGTCACAAAAAACAATTCTTCTTTCACTGAATATTGAATCATTCTAATAAAACCTCATTCAATTAAACTTTTCTTATTAAGATTTTAAAATAAATTTGTTTTTATAAAAGCGGTTAGCTAAATTTAATTATCGTTGATTGTGAAAACAAGAGGTCTTTGCGGGTAAATCGGTAGGGTAAGCAGAAGTAATAATTTTAGAAACAGCAAAACAAAAACAAAATCCCTTCTTATCGGAAGATAAGGAGTGAGTCAAGATATATAACGGAGAGTTTGATCCTGGCTCAGAACGAACGCTGGCAGCGTGCCTTAAGCATGCAAGTCGAACGGTGG
>Ga0209518_1002585_pt1 | contig 16609 bp, 16 predicted proteins | sample RifGroB1_FD_183993 | JGI IMG/M metagenome (GOLD analysis project Ga0209518, IMG submission 183993) | Groundwater microbial communities from Rifle, Colorado, USA - Groundwater B1 (SPAdes) (version 2) | ecosystem: Environmental > Aquatic > Deep subsurface > Groundwater | place: Rifle, Colorado...
GTAACGGGTTGCCTTCGGCGAGCAGAAATATGTTCGTTCCTGAAAATATGAGCTTTAAAACTAAATGGTATCTGGAAAATTTTGATTATTCCGCTAAAGTTAAAAAACTTGAAGACGTTATTAAGGTCGATGACAAAGTTGACGGGTGCCCCATGAACACCGAAGCTTTTAAAACAGCTCTCTGGAAGTACTTAAAATTATTTAAAATAGTCGAAAATGCATAGCGGAAATATAACAATCGAAAATATCACTAAAATTGAAGGGACGGCCGGCGTTGAGGTTACTATTGAGAACGACAAAGTAACCGATCTTAAATTTATTATTAAAGATTATCGTAGATTTTATACGGAGGCAGTTCTCGGTAAGCCTTATATCGCATCACCGTCGTTTTTATCCAGGATTTGCGGAACGTGTTCGGTAGCCCATCTTTTTGCATCTCTCGAGGCAATAGAAAAGTCACAGGACATTGTACTGACTGAACAAACGCGGTTGCTGCGCCGCGTGGCTTACGACGGACTCATGATCCGCGACCACGCTTTGCATCTATACTTTTTTGTTTTGCCGGATGTATTGGGTATTGATTCTATCCTGGATATACCTGATGACCACGACGACCCCGGGCATACACTTCTACACGATTCGTTTGATATAAAAAAGCTCGGGTCCGACATAACAGACGTAATAATTGGAGCTGCTATCCACGCTCCCTACCCTACTGTCGGGGGATTTTTGAGAACTCCGGATCCTGCTAAGTTTCCCGCTCTAATAGAAAGACTGGAAAAGATCAGACCTCAGGTTTTGAGAGGTATAAAAACATTTTTTGACTATAAACAAGAATTGTTAAGCGACGCAGACTTTTTGTGTTTAAGAAACGGAACAAGTTTTGATTTTATTGAAGGCGAAATTACCAATTCGGACGGTAAAGCTATAACCGAAAGTAATTTTCACGATTTTCTTAAGTCTGTCGTGGTGCCCTACTCTCAATCAGAGGGCTATCTATTTTCGGACCAGCATGATAATTATCTGGTGGGTGCGTTGGCGAGGCTGAATTTTAATAGAGACCTGCTTAACCCGAGAACAAAAGCTGACGTTGAACAATATTTAAGTGTCTTCCCGTCTAAGAACGTTCATCATAATAATCTGGCACAGGCAATCGAAATACTTCAGTGTGTGGACGACGCACTTGATGTTTTGAAAACCATAAAAATAGTCGACGAAAAGCCCGTCAAGATGCCAAAAAAGGCCGGTACGGGAGTCGGAGTGGTGGAAGCTCCAAGAGGGACCTTATACCACATGGCCAGGGTAAACGATAAAGGAATGATAGAAGACTATGATGTTATTGTTCCGACTTCACAGAACCAGATAAATATAGAAAAGGATTTGAAAAAATATTTCAATGCAAATCTCGACAAAGAGGAAAATGTTCTTAGGGTGGAAGCCGAAAAAATAATCAGGGCCTACGATCCCTGCATGTCCTGCGCTACCAACTTTTTGAAAATTGACTGGATACGTAAGTAATCTATCTTTTTTTCCATCGGCAGTCCTATTATCGTAACGTTCCCGAGTTTTCCCAGTTTCTTTAGATACTTTAATTGAAATCCTAAGTCAAAATCGTGAACAGAAACCGAATTAGTATTTATTAATTTATCTAAATCGCTGTCTTCAATTAATACGGGTTCTTCTATTCCTTCAACCGTGTCCATAATATAAATCCGTTCATCCGGCACAAAAGGTAAGTCCGCGTTAGGCTCAACTTCAACGAACTCAATCTGCGGGAATATAGCACTTAACTTTTTTTCTGCGGCAAAAGCCTTGTTGTCCAACCCTAAATCTTTATTTCCGAATACATAAACTTTCATAGGTAACTTTATTTTACAACAGGTTTGCTCTAAAATGCCTGTATAGATAAAAAGGCGCTTCAATTAAATTCAAGATTTACACTACCTCCGAATTCATTAGGTTACTGTGGTAAGGATTCCGCCCCCGAGAAATTTAAAGACTGCGTGATTAAGGGGAAATGCGCCGGTGTCGAAGAAGAGTTTAAGCATTTTATCGTCTTGCACCCGTATTTGAGAACTTTATCTAAAATTATTGGTAAGCCTAAGTTCTCGTATAAGGTAGTTGAGAGCTATTGGCTGGGCAACGACAGGTTGTTAAAGGCCAAAAATAAGGATTACTCTATTCTCTTGAATTTTTTTGCGAAGCAGGGGGTTCCTGAATGGTTCGTCGACGAGCTAAAGACCGAAAAGCCGAAAAAGTTTATTCCGACTCACCTATTTCAGGTTTTGCATGTCGGCGTAGGAAGGGCAAGCGGCTCCGTTCCTTATAATTTGGAATCTATAAATAACTGCATGATACGCTGGGGTAAAGTTAAAAAAGTAAATAAAAAAACGGCGGAGATAAGTTTAAATTCGTTAAAAAAAGTAAAAGGCGTGTATAAACGCAAACTTATTACTGAAACGTTTCCATTTGTAGACGGGTTTGTTCCGGATTTAAAAGTGGGAGACACGGTAACGGTACACTGGAAGCAGATTGTGAAAATTCTAACTGAAGAAGAAATAGAAAAGATAACTTACTGGACGGATGAGGTTTTGAAAAGTATTAATTAGGAAAAGAAAAGCCGGGGTTTTTTTGTAAAAATCCCGGCTCTTTTTGTTACTCAGCTAACTTCAGTTCCACCGGTTTTTCGAGTACCGATTCCAGCGCGAACAGAATATCGTTCTGAATTTCATCCCAACTAAACAAAGGGTTCTTCTTCACGGTCAGACAATTTGGTCTGAGGGTCACTCTGTGAAGCCCCTTAATTCCGTTGAGTTTTCTGAGAAGTTCCCACCCGGTATCGCCGATATCCGGATAGAAGAATCTGAGGTCTCTGAACATGGTGGGGGTCATAGGCATTTCTATAAGATCGCTGGTGCAGTCGGAAATGTCGGATTTGACGTGATAGTACCTGGGTTTGTAGTCACTCACAAAACCCTCAACAGCTACCCTTGCAATTTTTTCGTCATCCATCTCTCCTCCTTTTGGTTATAGTTAACAGCAATTTGATTTATCGCTATTATTAGATTTGAATCTGTGAATTATAAACTACCCGTCAATTATCGTCAACCTATAGTGTCGTTATAGTAGAGGGTTTTGGTTGATTTAGCGCGCTTTTTGAGAATATAAATAATCCCGCAACAATTAACACAGCCTGAACCGTCAGTGTCACGTTCCAGCTATGTGTAACAAATACTGCCGACAGCACGTTTGTAACCAACGTAGACGAAACTAAGACCGAGGTTACTACTACGGCCGGAGCATGTTTAAGAGCCCTGTACCAGGTTGTAGTGTAGGCTAGTAAAAATAGTACGGTAAGTCCCATATATAAGAACTGCTCATTGCTTAAAGCCAGGCTTTTTTGCAAAACCTGCGGGACAGTAATTATTGTCGCCGACATAAGTACGATCGAGCCCAGCCCCATCCTGAACGCAGTAACGATATTAGGCGAAACCGTGGCTAGCACTTTTTTTGCGAGGATGTTTTCAACAGCCCATAAAACCGTCGCAACCAAAAGCATTAATTCGCCCTGGGAAAATTTAAATCCTTTGAAGCCGCCGACGAACACATTTCCGGCGAACAACATCAAAACTCCTAAAATCTGCCACTTAGACACCTTTTCTTTTAAAAACGGAATAGCCATAAGCATCACCCAAAATACCAATGTTTTGTGAATAATCGCCGCGTTAACTGCAGGAGTTTGTGACAGTCCAGTGAAGTAGAGATAAAAAGGAAGTGAGCCTCCGATTATTCCTATCAGCAGCAGGTACCCCAGTTCTTTTTTACTGAGTTTGGCGATTTTTTTCCATTCTCCGGTGGCCAGAACTATGGTAACAATCAAAAGCGCCACTGCAACATTTTTAACGGAGGTGAAATAGAGTGCGGGTTTAACTGCGTCGACGGCGAATTTATTAACAAAAATAGAAACACCGGAAATAACTGCCGTAGCTAATGAAATGTAAATGCCTTTAGTTATATTTGACATCAGTCGGGCCAAACTTGCTGACCGGTTTCAATATCGGTTATTACTATAGCCTTTGTAGGACAAGATTGTGCGGCCATTAGTATGTTTTCTGCTTCATCCGTTGCTCCGTCCACAAACACAGCTTTATTTTCCCCGTCGAGCTTAAACACTGCGGGAGAAACAGCTATGCAGGATGCTGCACCAATGCAACCTTCTCTTAATACTTTTATTTTATATTTTCCTATTTGAATTTCTTTATCTTCCATTACGTTATGGTAAAGAATTTTTTGTGGTTAGGCAACTATCATGTGTACTTTTTGAAGAGTTCTACCTCGGACGCTCTTTCTATAGGTGTTTCTATCAAAGGTTTTTCTTTAATTTGCAGTATTTGGTCTTCGTACGAAGGTCTTTCCGTTCTATAAAATATTCCTAGAGGTATTTTTTTATCACCAAACTCTGCGGCTCTTTCTAAAGCCTTATTTTTATCCGAAGGATCGTACTCTTTTTCAAGGTAATAAGTGTTTTCCTGATAAAACCCGTGTGTGCAAACTTTATTGAATGTTACACAGGGCTGAAGAATATCAATAACTGCAAGACCTTTGTGTTTGTTAGCTTCGATAATTAATTCCGCAAGCTTCGGCATATCCCCCGAGTAAGCACGCGCAACAAACGTAGCTCCTGAAATTATCGCCAAAGTTATCGGATTAAACGGTTCATCAGGATTACCCTGGGGTGTCGATTTTGTTTTAAACCCGTGAGCAGTAAGAGGCGATGTCTGTCCCGTGGTCAAAGAATATAAAGCGTTGTCGTGAATTAAAACTGTAATATCGTGGTTTCTTCTGCAGGTGTGAATAAAATGATTTCCCCCTTCGCCGAAACAATCTCCGTCCCCGGTAAAAACAAATGTGTTGAGACGGTTGTTGGCCATCTTAACTCCGGTCGCTACGGGCAGAGCCCTGCCGTGTAGCCCCTCAAATGAGTTTAGTTTGATGAAGTTGACGATGTGACCATGACAACCAATTCCGGCAACTATTGCGGTGTTAGAACTGTCCCACCCTTCCTTAACTGCGGCGTTTTTGAAGGCACCCCAGATATTCAGGTCCCCACAACCCGGGCACCAGTTTGGAAAGTGCGGTGTTTGTAAATCAGACATTTTTGTCATTTTTTGCTCCTTATCTTGTTAACGGCGTCGATAATTTCTTCAGGGTAAATTTGCCTTCCGTCGTACTTCAAAAAGTTTTCATCAATTTTAACTTGCGTATTTTCGCGGATTAGTTTGGCCATCTGTCCGGTGTAATTACATTCAACATTTAAAATAAATTTTGATTTAGATAACATTTCTGACAAAGCTTCCGAAGGGAAGGGACTGAGCCAGTTTATGTGCACGTAATTTACATTTTCTAAACTTTTTAGTGCCTGAAGTATTGTTCCTTTATTACTCCCCCACGAAACAATAGTAATGTCAGCATTTTCGGGACCGTAAATCTGTGGTTTTTGCATGTCCAGTTTTTTGCAGATTTTCAGTTTACTCATTCTCTTCTCCATCATCTTGTTTCTGGTATTTGCATCTTCTGACGAGTAGCCTTCTTCATCGTGTTCATCGGAGTTTGCGACAAAAAAGTTTCCTGCGCCGGGAACGGTTCTTTGAGAAATTCCGTCGGATGTTAGCTCGTATCTTTTGTAGTTCTCTAATTTTTCCATCGAAAATTTTCCACGTTCTACTTTGTACTTCGAAAAACTATATAAAGGAAAGCTCTGTGCGTTCTCACAGATGTTTTTATCAATAATAAGGACGACGGGCGTCTGATATTTGTCGGCCAGGTTAAAAGCCTGCATGGTGAGTTCAAAAGCTTCTTTTGCATCGCCTGCAGCCAGAACTATCCTTGGAAAGTCTCCCTGGTGAGCATTTAAGATCATTTGCAGGTCGCCCTGGTCGCTCCATGTAGGAAGTCCGGTTGCCGGACCCGGTCGCATTCCTTCTATTATCACAAGTGGTGTTTCGGTCATTCCTGCCAGGCCGTAACCTTCAGTCATCAGACAAAAACCTCCGCCTGATGTAGCTGTCATTGATCTCGCGCCTGCATAGGATGCTCCGATAGACATGTTTATAGCCGAAAGTTCATCTTCGGGCTGTTTATAAATGTACCCGAACTTTTCCTGGTTTTCGGCGAGTACGGCCAAAATGTTTGAAATAGGAGACATGGGGTAAATTGCCGCAAACTGAAGCCCGGCTGAAATTGCTCCCAGCGCGACACTTTCATTTCCGTCTACAGCCATGTAAGGAACAAAATTACTGACCGAGACGGAAGGACTCAGAAACACCCTCAAATTATTTATATAATTCTCTGTAATGTGTTTAAATCCCTGTTCTGCCGCTGACACGTTCACCTTTATAACTTCTTCGCCTTTACTTCCGAATTCTTCCTCAATTAAGTTATTTAAAATGTTAATGTTTCCGCCGAGTACGGCGGTGACAGCTCCCAAAGCGACGGTGTTAATTAATAAATCTGAATTGCCCGACTCCTTGGCGATTTTTGACAAAGGCACACCAAGCAACGCCACATTTGACGGGACTTTCGATGTATCTATTTTGGCCTCAGAATCAAAAATTAATCCGGACTCTTCTGAAAATTCCGTAGCATGCTTATTTATGGTGTCCTGATTAAGTGCAATTAGAATGTCATTAACTTTTCTCGGTGCCGTAACTTCGTTTTTGGAAATATTTACCTGAAGAACGTTGTGTCCTCCTTTAATTAGTGACGGGTACTCTATTTGATTATAGAAATGAAATCCCGAGCGTATGGCAAGTTTAGCAAGCATCAGACCTGCTGATTTGACGCCCTGTCCGGCCTCTGCCCCTATTTTTATGGATATTATTTCCTGTTCTTTATTTACTTTAGGCATCGTATTTTTCGAAATAAATTCTGTCCTTCGGGCACCCCGCGTCGGTCAAAACTTTTGTAACGTCATTTATCATAAACTTATTTCCGCAGAGATATGCTGAAACTTTACTCGCATCGGGAAAGTCTTTTTGAACTAAAGGCGTAATAAATCCCGTGGCGCCCTTCCATTTAGTGCTCTTATTGCAGACTGCAATATTATATTTAAAGTTCGGAAATTCTTTTGATAACGACGCAAAGTATTCTTCCATAAATACATCCTCACAATTATTTAATCCCAGATATAGCACAAGGTTTTTTGTTGTCTTCTCTACTCTTAATAGATGCTCAAACATTAATTTTAACGGAGCTAACCCTGAACCGGTTGCCATAAACAAAAGTGAGTCTGCCGCATCATCGGGTTTTAATGTAAACGTCCCGAAAGGTCCGAGATACGTAATCACATCCCCCTCCTTCAGAGCTTCAAAGAATTTTGAACCGGGACCGCCGGGAGTTGAATCGACCAATAGATTAAATTTATTTGGAGCAGACTGTCCGGCAACTGAGTAACAGTTAATTCTCGTTGAAGAAACTTTTACGCTTACATATTGCCCGGGTTTTAAGATCAGAGGTTCTTCTGCTTCGAATTCAAAATAGTGCATCTTTCCCGCCAACACCTCTGCTTTCAAAGTTTTGGCAACTTTAAACTTAGGTCCTGCAGGTTTGGCCTTGCCGGTTTCCAGAATAACTTTTGTATCTACCGCCCAAACGTCGTTTATGGTTACTATCACGGGGTTTATTTCGATTTCCTGGATCTCCGGCGCCGCTTCATACAGTTTTTGCAAGTCGAATATCAGTTTATAAAGTTTTTCTAGCGCGTACGGGGGCTCGTTTTCAGTGCCTTTAAGAACAGAGAAGATTTTGGAGCCTTTAACTAATTCCTGAATGCTAGCCATGTCTATTGGAAGAAGATGAAGATTCCTGTCAGAGATAAGTTCTACCAGTGAGCCTCCGGCGCCGAACAATAAAACAGGACCGAATGTCGGATCTCTTTTTATCCCGACAAATACTTCTGCCCCGCTTGGAATTTCTTTTTGGATTTGAAAATTAACGTGAGCTTTTATTTCAGCGTCCAAATTTTCTGATTTTCTTTCAAGCGTGCTCCATCCATTTTCTAGTTGATCGTCGTTTCTGATGTCCAAAATTACACCGCCGAAATGTTTTTTATGCAAAAGCCCGGGTGATGAAAGTTTTAAGACAACCGGATAACCTATTTCTTTTGCAAATTTAGCCGCGTCTTTAAGACTTGCCGCAATCTTTGTTCCTGGAGTTTGTATTCCTGCAAGCGAAATTACACTGTCCGCGTCGAGGTTGTCTAAAGCTTTCTGTCCCGCACCGACAGCTTTCTGCAAAATTTTGGAACATTCCTCTGGCAGTATTTGTTTGTTAAGGACGCTGATGTCCGTAATTTCCCTCAATATTTTTTCCTGCTGACTCTTAAATTTCCACATTGCACCGATGACCGCTATTGCTCTTTCAGGAAACATGTACGACGGCACCTTAAGTTTATTAAGTGCAGTTTCCCCTGCCGAGACCACGCTTCCTCCGATGAAGGAACAGAAGACGGGGATGTGGTACCTTTTTGAGACCTCCCCAATTACTTCGGCCGTCTTTTCTATTTGGGTCATCATTTGAGGTGTCAGAATGACCAGCAGTGAGTCACATTTGTCGGTTTGAAGAACTATTTCAGCAGCATCGGAAAACCGGTCAGCTAAAGCATCCCCGAGCACGTCTACCGGATCAAGGAAGCTCGCGGATCTCGGTAATACTTCTGATAGCTTCTTTTTAGTCTCGTCGTCAAACTGGGAGATTTCGAGTCCTTCTTCTATTACAGCATCTGCGCTTATAACTCCGGGACCTCCGGCGTTAGAAATAATTGCAACCCGCGGACCTTTGGGAATTTCGTTCCAGGCAAAAGCTTTAGAAAGGTCGAAAAACTCTTCTAGGGAGGAGCACCTGTAAACTCCAGATTGTTTAAGTGCAACATCTAAAATATCGTCGGCGCCGGCGATTGCTCCTGTGTGTGACTGCATGGCAGTTTTTGCTGCGGCTGTTTTTCCGGGTTTAATAATAAAAATAGGATCGTTCTTGGCAATTTGTTTTGTTAATTTTAAAAATTGCTGGCCGTCAGAAATAGATTCAAGATACATCCCGAGCGGTTCTATTTTTCCTGTTACGTCGTCGGCTAAAGTTGATATCGGCGACTGATCTTTGCTTAAAAAATATTCCAAAACATCGTTCTCATTTATTACCGTTTTGTTTCCCATCGTAATAAATTCGGAAAATCCTACGTTAACTAAAGAAAACCAATCAAAAAGACTTGTGGCAAGGGCGCCCGACTGTGAAACGAATCTTAATATTCCTGGTGTTGTTGGAACTTTTGCAAACGTAGCGTTAAGCGAACTTAGATTATTAACAAAGCCAAGACAGTTAGGACCGAGCATATTAATTCCGTTCTTATTGCACAGTTCTTCCAGTTGTTTTTCGAGTTCTGCACCGTCATGACCGGTTTCTTTAAACCCCGCCGTCAATGTCACCACGTTCTTAATGCCCTTTTCAATAATCTGTTGCATTGTGGGCAAAACTAAGGCGACGGGGATTGAGATTATAGCGAGGTCAGGTGTTTCGGGAAGGTCTAAGACTGTTTTATAACATTTTATTTTGCCAATCGAATCTGTGTTTGGGTTAACCGCGAAGACCTTGTCTTTATATTCCGATTCAACGATATTTTTTAAAATTACCGCCCCCACTTTTTCGGGTGATGCGGAAGCCCCAATGACAACAACTGATTTTGGTGAAAAAAGGGCAGCAAGATTCTTGGGCATTAGTTTAGTCTAGGCATTATTCGGGAAATCGTCAATCCGGTTGTGCTATCACATAAACCTATGAAACTTCAAAATAAGAACACAATAGTAACGGGGGCTTCCAGCGGAATTAGTTTAGCAATAGCAAAACTTTATCTTCAGGAAGGTATCACCGTTTTTTTTCAGATATAGCGGTGACTTGACCTGTAGATAAGTTAGCTATCTTTAGTCCAAATAAACTTTTTTCAACTCTTCGAGCCAGGCGTGGTATTCCTCGTGTTTTCCCGCACCTATGACCTCGAGTTCAAATTTCTCAAATTGCTCTTCCATTTGTGTCTGAGTTTCTTTCGAAAGCTCGTTGTTTGCAATAGGAAAAAGCACCCCATTCTCTTTTCTGACATGCTCGGTTAAAAGCTCAATATATTTTTCCATATTTCCGGCCAAGTCTCCGGAATCTACCATATCCTTTATATATTCCCGGCCTGTTTTATGCTCATCGATAAGCTCGGTGACCAACTCTTGATTTGAAGGATTTTTAAATAGTTCCGGAAAAAGCACGTCTTCTTCTTTTCCGTGGTGGCATTTATCCGCGAAATTTACAAGAAACTCAAGAATCATGTCGAGGTGTTTTTTACTAACCTCTTCCCCGGCTCTCAGCTTCTCTGCCACTTTTTTCATAATACTTAGCATCAGCATAATTCCGCCGTGCTCTTCTATAAGATCCATTGTTGGTGTTTTCATACCTTTAATTTAACAGAGTTCGGGCGGGTGTTCAATTTGGTAAGGACGCCTTTACTATTTACCGTGCCCATAGTATTATCGCGAAAACCCAAAAAACTAAGAAAAGGAGCGGGAAATGGACTTTTTGGATAGGCCGATAGCAATCACGGACATTGAGACAACGGGATTAGACGCTAGTACCCACGAGATAATTGAACTCGCTGTAGTACTCGTGAATCAGAAAACGCTCGAAATATTGAATACCTTTGAGACAAAGGTCATATTCGAGCACCCGGAATTATTCGGCGACAAAGCCAAGGAGGTGAACGGCTACGAAGAAGAAGACTGGGTGGATGCCATACCACTTGTGGACGCGATGGATTCCTATAACGAGGTGGTTAGAGAGGCAGTCTTTTGTTCCCAGGTCATAACTTTTGATTGGCCTTTCATAGCAGCGGCCTACAAAAAAACCGGGGTGCCGTCCGACATTGACTACCATCGTTTGGATATTCCTTCCATGACGTGGATTAAACTCCGGAAGCTGGGAATTGAAAAACTCGGCCTGGATGCAGTTTCCGAATTCCTGAAAATTGCTCCGGAAGTTAAGCCACATCGGGCAATAAACGGCGCAATGCAGGCATACAAGGTGTTGAAAATTTTATATAACGATTTTTAGCACCAAACAAACTCCGAAATTCGAAAGAAAATCGGAGTTTTTCTATTAAAAATCGGTTGTACCTCTACAATCATACGAACTACTTGAATAACTACAACTATATGGTATAATCACGTCATAAAGAAATCAATTTTCCCCATCATAGCTATCCTGGCTTTCCTCGTATTGGGCGTTTATTATTTATTCCAGTATCAAAAATCTACAACTCCCGTAGTAACACCAGTTGTTAAAGCACCTGTTGTATCTAATAGTGCTCCCGCTCCTGTAGTTGCCGCTCCTAACCTTCTCACAGATAAAATAATAGATTTAAGCGGTACATCATTGGTTTCAGTACCGGCAGACCTTTTAAAGAACACGGCCGTTGTTGAACTTAATCTTAGCAACAACTTAATAACTACCTTACCCTCACAAATAGGCGCGTGGGTTAATCTGGAGGCGTTTAGAATCGGTAATAACAAGTTAACAGCTTTACCTGCTGAAATAAGACTTTTCTCAAAATTTACAGTATTGGACGCCAGCAATAATGATATAACCGGCGTACCTGCCGAAATCGGCCAGTTATCTAATCTTAAAGAACTTGATTTGTCGGATAACGGTATAACCGAATTTCCTAATGAAATCCTGAAACTCACTGGATTAGAAACTCTTGATATAAGAGGAAATCCTGTCACAGCCGCACACCTGAAACTTTTACAAGACAACTTAACTGATACAGAAATATTGTTTGAATAAGATACGGAAATAAACAGAAAGCGACGCGATATGGTTTCATAAAACCTTTATCAGGTCGCTTTTTTTGTTTAACTAGCTCACACGTTTCACAAAAACCACTAATATATCCGGCTTACCACTTAAAGAACTCTAAAAGTCTGTAAAGCACGACCGCCGGCCATCCTATTGCTTTTACCAGACCTAAAAGCCCGTCTAAAAAAGACGTTGAGTGCTGAATATAATAAACAGCAGCACCTATCATACCGAGACCGTACATAGCTTCCGAGCTGTTTCCTTTAAAAGGTTTGCAACAATTCATCTTTTTTTCTGAGTTTTCGTTCATCTAAATTCCTTTAAAATTGATACTTAAATATATTTTATACACAAACCTATTTTTTCCGCCATACTCAAACACTCATGGGGCTTTATTTTTTTAAAAAAGGTTTTAGAATAGGAAATAAGTAGGTACAACGTATGAAACTAAAAGCACTTGTAGGCAGCGGAGACAAAATCGGGTTATTCACCCTACCCTATTTAATACCAATTTTGTTTCTAAACATTTTATTTCCCGAAATCTTTAGTGTAGGGGGTCCCTCACCTCTATTAAAAATAATTTCGATTATTGTATTAATTCCCGGGCTAATAAATTGGGCGTGGTCGGTATATTTAATCCTTACTAAAATTCCGAAAAAAGAACTTATTACAACGGGTCCTTACTCCATAGTTAAACATCCGTTATACATAGGGGTGTCTTTACTAGTTCTTCCGTGGGCAGGATTTTTACTTAATACCTGGCTGGGGCTTTTAATCGGAATCGTGATGTATATCGGATCCGGAAAGTACGCTCCCGATGAAGAAAAATATTTATCTGGAAAATTCGGTGGTGAATGGGACGAGTATGTTAAAAAAGTTAAATTTCCGGGGATACTAAAAAAGCATGCACTCCTAAGCTACTTTGTTTTAGCGTTCGCAGTTTCGTGGGGTTTAATTGCCGCCATAGTCGGTCCCGATATTATAAATCCATGGGCTGAGGCGTCACCCGGCATTTTGCCGCTAGTAGTTGTGATAATGCTCTTAGGTCCCATCGTTTCAGGTTTGCTGATGACCGCGTTAGTTGACGGTAAAAAAGGTTTCAGTGACCTTTCACAACGCATATTTAAACGTAAGTTAAAAATCCGATGGTACGCTGCCCTACTAATAGCTCCATTGTCACTCATTCTTTCCAACCTCGTACTTTCGCTGTTCTCGCCAAAGTATCTACTTACCGCATTTTCCGGAGGCGAGGGAGAAGTTACGTTGTCCTTTACATTTATAGGAGCACTACTTGGGGGTCTAATGGAAGAGGTCGGTTGGACGGGTTTTGCTATCCCGCGAATGCTGCGTCGCTTTAACATTTTTAAAACCGGGCTTTTACTTGGATTGATATGGGGCGCCTGGCATTTTATAGTAAATTTTTGGGGAAGCGGTATTGCCGCAGAAAAAGTCCCAGTGGCTGTATTTGTAGGTGTGGCGCTGTTTTCGTTTCTTTTACCTTATAGAATTATTATGGTTTGGTTATACATCCGCACGGAGAGTCTGCTGTTAGCAATTTTAATGCACACAAGCTTAATATTTTTCTGGCTTATGTTTATGCCTATCTCAGCGACAGGTGCTTACAGGGTATATTGGTTTTTGCTATGGGCGGGTGTTCTTTGGGTGGTAGTGGGAGCTTTAAATAAGATAACGAAGGGACAGTTTTTCCGACGTGTGGAGTAACTGACTAAGATAACTAGGGGGCATTTTCTATACCGTAAAATTCTTCAAATAAAAAATCCCCCGGTTTAGCCTAAGCATAAACAAGGGGACACGCTCTTTCACTTTAATCAGCCTTCGAGACAGTAACTTTTTGCACGCAGATCCCAATGTATTTTACAATCCAGTCTACTGTGTGGGCCTTACTGATGGGAGTGTCGATGACCTTGCATGTTACCTCAAAAGATTCCCAAATTCTGCTGTTGAGAAAAGCAAGCCTGTTGATGTGTTCCCAGGAAATGAGCTGGTCCTTAACATACTGAAAGCAGGTCTTTCTTGTGTTAAAGAGCGCCAAAAAGTTCATCGCCCATCTTGAAGAACCTTTCATTCGGAAGGTCATCAAATCACCAACTTCTAGGTTATTGATAATCGCTTTGAGCTCTTCAGGATCCACGCCGCGCGCATACTCGCCCAGTCCCCACTCTTTGTAGGTTTGCCTTATTTCAACCGTTTCTCTTTCTCCAATTTCCTGTTCGTCGAGTATTTTGTCCACGTATATAAGCCACTCATTTTCATTCATTTCCCTCTCCTTAGCTGATTTGTTTGAAATTTATAGGATTATAGCACGATAAAAAAGTAACTGTTTGCAGTCAAAACCTACATAAACATTAGGGTTAGTAGATAGAAAAAAATAAGAAAACGCAATCATGCATTGGAAACCGCAGAATAAAAAAACCACCCATTTCGTATAAAAATAGGTGGTTGTGTTCTAAAGACATAAAAGTCTATTTGGGGAAAAACACAATATCTAAATCGTGCTCTCCGGCGACTTTTCTTGTCAGAGGTACGTTGGTGTCAGTACGCAGGTTCCAAATCCAATAGTTTGTACCTACTCCACCGTCGTCCTTAAATACAATACTTCCATCGGGTGACCATCTGGCTCCCTCAAGCTTTGAGTTGTTGGTAAGTCCTTTGTAATCGGTCCCGTCAGAATCTATGACACTCAGTTTCATAAACTTGTCATCGATATAGACGTGGCACTGGTTGCTGAAAAGGATCTGACTCCCGTCAGGCGACCATCCCGGCATATTAATCAGGCACTCTCCAGAGGGCTCGATTAGTTTTATAAGATTAGACCCGTCCACATCTATCTTGTATATGTTGTCGTCGTCAAGCCACCTTGTAAACATAATCTCTGTGCCGTCGGGGGAGGTGTAAAACCAACTTGCCTCTGTCAGAACGGAAAGGTCTGATAGGATACCTTTATGCAGAGTAAGTGTGTTCAAAGTGCTTATCCCACGGCCTTTGCAATCTCCCAGGGTCCCGTAGTTCGTACTGACAAAGGCGATTTTCAGTTCGTCAGTACCCACAGGCTTTGAGAGCCACTCAATCTTTCTAATGCTAGTAGGCTCATACGGCAATTGGCAATTTCCGCCGTAGACCTCATTGGGATCCCAGTATGGCTCCAAAGCTAAATAAAGGGCATCGCTTAAACACCAATTTTGGTTACCATCCGTGTTCATGAAGCAGATATCTTCTTCGTAAGGATGCCTAGCAACATAGGATATCAATTTACCGTCAGGTGACCACTTTGGGTAATGCTCTCCAAGAGAAATTGTGTTGGTTAGGTTTACCGGTTTGTTTCCCAGCAGATCCGTAACCCATATCTCATCGTTTTTAATGCCTCTCGGATTCAGCCCTTCGTCTTCCAGGGAGTACAAGATCTTTTTCCCGTCAGGCGAAATATCAGGTGAGTCCCCATAGGCCAAAAAATCGAGTTTATCGCTACCCCGGTTTAGCACAAAGAGTGCTGTTTGAAGGGGCGGGCCTTGTACGACACGCTCTACAATCGCATACGGAGTTGGTACCGGCTGGCACGCTGTACCTACTAGCAGTACGATCAAAAGTGCAAAAAGGGTCTTAATCAGGACTTTCATCGCAATTTCTCCTTGTTCTTTATAGGTTTTATTGAGTTTTCAAAGAATGGCGCTATTTTACAGGAAAAGCGCTTTGTAGTCAAACTATAGGATACTAAAATATATGAAGAAAAATTGCTTTTAGTAGGATGAATTACACGTGAATCTGCGTAAACTTAGGAACCGTAATCCAGAAAACACTCCCTTTAAAATCTCCAGGTGACGAATATCCAACTTCACCGCCCATAGCCTCAATGTATATCTTCACAATATAAAGGCCAAGTCCGGAACCTCCGGTAATCTCGGATTTTTCATAAGACCGTTGTCCCTTACCAAATTTTTGAAAGAGCTGCGGTACGTCTTCGGGTGAAATGCCCACGCCGGTGTCTATAATAGAAATTTTTATATAATTCCCTGCATTTTCAACGTTAACTTTAACTTCACCTTCTTTTGTAAATTTAATGGCGTTTCCGACGAGGTTAACGATACATTCCTTAAATTTATCGTCGTCGTAGTAAGCGTCCGTTTCAAGAGGCAAGGTAGAAAAGTCGATTTTAAATCCGATATTCTTTTCTTTGGCTTTCAGGTCAAACCCGGTGAGTCCTTCCTGAATAGAGTTAATAATTTTCCCAGCTTTAAGGTTGAAGTTTAGTTTACCCTGCTCAAGCCTCGAAATATTAAGCATATCGTTTACCATTGCTATCATAGTTTCGGTGCTGGCGGCAGTTCTTTCGGCGTATGTTTTTTGCTGGTCGCCCAAAGGGGATTTTTGATCGTTTAGCAGCATCCAAAGGTAGCTTTTGATAATTGTTAAAGGTGTTCTCAGTTCGTGGGAAGCTAAGGATAGGAAGTCGTCTTTGGTTTTGTCCAATAAAATTTCTTTTGTGATGTCGGTTAATGTGACTAAGCACTCCGATTCTTCCGGTTGGGATTCGGATTGTATAACCGAGAAATGCACATTTATAAAAAAGTTGTTGGGACTTCCCTTTAAAACCAAACCGGATAGAACCGGTGTTATTTGAGGAGGGAGAAAACAGTATTGTTTTAGATCGACACGCTCGTTTTTCTCATTCTCAATTACGACTACATCTTCCATCTTTTTACCTACA
>Ga0209518_1002591_pt1 | contig 16584 bp, 22 predicted proteins | sample RifGroB1_FD_183993 | JGI IMG/M metagenome (GOLD analysis project Ga0209518, IMG submission 183993) | Groundwater microbial communities from Rifle, Colorado, USA - Groundwater B1 (SPAdes) (version 2) | ecosystem: Environmental > Aquatic > Deep subsurface > Groundwater | place: Rifle, Colorado...
TTGAAAAATCAATTAAGGCACAAATATTTGCTGTTGTTGAAAAAACAATTAAAGACAAGATTACATATTCGGGTGGTAGTTCTTTAATAGGATTTCCAAACACAATGTGGACAAAAAAATATCAACAAGTAACAGGAAACTAAATGAAACTAAAACAAATCATCAAAGAAAACAACCTCGGAGAACTTCCTTCCGATAAATTGTTTAAATACAATAAATCAACAGGAAAATTCGATAAGCCAAAAGCTTTGCAAGAAGATACACCAACCGCAAACATTCATCCCTGGGTAGCTCGTGCAATGCAAGAATTACAAGACGATTTAAAATTTTATTTGTCATCAAAATCAAATACAAAAGTAGATTTTCCTCTCTTAAAATCTAAATTAATTGATTTACAAAAAAGGATTAATCAATATCACAAGTAATTAGGACTCTATGGCAAAACAACTATTAATAGACGCAGCTGGTGTAGGTGGATTATTCCATGTAATCTCAGGGATTCTTACCGAATCTAAAAGTGACCGCGGCTTTCCATTGGTAAAAGGTATTCTTCAAAGAGAAGATGCACTTAATCAAAATCGTCGGGTGTACCCCTCTGAAATTCTTCGAAGAGAAGCAAAAAAATACGGACAACTAATCAAAGAAAGACGGGCACTTGGAGAACTTGATCATCCAGATTCGCCAATTGTTACCCTTGCTAACGCCTCCCATAATATAGTTGAAATGCATTGGGAAGGTAAAGATTTAATCGGTACCTGCGAAATATTACCCACTCCAAATGGTAATATCCTTAAGGAATTGTTAAATGCAGGAATCATGGTAGGTATTTCATCAAGAGGAATGGGGTCAGTGCAAGAAGTAGTTAATGAAGAAGATGGGCAACCAAAATTGATCGTACAGGATGACTTTGAGATTTGCGCATGGGATTTTGTGTCAAATCCCTCAACTCAAGGTGCTTATATGAAGCCACAAGGCAAAGTACATGAAGGAGTTTTAATGGAAGGAAAATCAAATATACCAGTAAATAAGTATGAGAAGATAAATAGTATCATTTCAAATATTATTTGTGACTATACAAAATCAACAAGTGGAAAGTAAAATTTTAAAGTCATTTATCATCAATGAAATTCGTAAACTTCTTTCGGAAGATATGAATGAATATACACGTAATGACGGAGTTGAGTTTAAAATTGGTGATAACATAGCGTTCGACGCTCAGTACGGCGGAAGAAAAATGGCCCGAATATTATCAATAAGAAAAGAACCATCGGGTATAGTGTACGCCCGGGCTGGTACAGTACCAAGGGTAAATCTAGATTCAAAAAAAACAAACCATTATAGAGGAATGGGAATAGGTAAAACAGGATTATAAATTATGAAACTAAAATCATTATTAAAAGAAAACAATCTCGGTCAACTGCCATCCGATAAACTTTTTAAGTTTAATAAAGCAACAGGAAAATTCAACAAACCAATATCAGAGGCGTTTTCTAAAATGCAAGTCGCAACAGTCATTGGTGCAATAGTAGGAGTTGAAACATTTATACACCATTTATACACAGACAACAACTTGAAGCACACTCTGCCAGGTCTACTTGCAAGAATTAGTACAAAGGCAGACTCTTATATTAATGAATTAAAAGAATTACAGAAGAAACTTAAATAACATGAAAACACTCAAACTCAAACACCTCATCAAGGAGGAATGGACCGATCAAGGTAAAGGTTTATCAACTGAAGAAAAACGATCTTTTCTCGAAGCCATTTCTAAATTCAACGAGTTCGGAAAATCAATATATCGAGAAAGCAACCTCAAAGAACTCGCAGAATCAATAGGCAAGATTGTGGAAACTGCAAGTCATATTACAGTATCAGAATCTGAAGGAACTTTTGATAGTGTATCGGTTGGTCGACATATGAAATCACTAAACGAGTCAATGAAATTATTCGGTAAAACCGCAACTGAAATGTCGACACTTCAACAGCGCCTCGAATCCTGTTTTGGGGATATTGGTACGATCTTAGACCGTTATTACGATATACATGAAATTCAAGAATCAATTGATAGTATTAAAGAATCCAAAATAGTAAAAACCAAAAAATAAGTTACATGAGTAATCAATCAAAATCATCACTTCCAGGTCCATGGATAGGAGTAAAAGTAATGGACGGTAATATAAACAATGCATTAAAACTATTAAAAAAGAAAGTTAAAGACGCGGGATTAGTCGAAGAATTACAAGACCGACAGGCATTTGAAAAGCCATCGATCTCCCGCAGAAAAATTCTTAAGTTAGCGAAATTTAATCAAAAAATATGGGACAGGGACAACACATGCAAACAATAAGTCAACCATCATCGAATATCGAACATCTTCGGACGCTTTTACATAAGCTCAACGATGTAGACCATGAATTTCATGTTGGGTTCGAAAAACTAAAAAAAGAAATAGTAGATTTCAAACCACTTAATGGTGTTACATCAAGTAAAGAAAAATTAGGTCATTATGAATCATTTCATCACTTGTTATTAAACATAGCACGTGAGTTCAAATAGTATGGAAAGCGAGATGGCAAAATCAGAATGGGGTGAATATAGCCGATTGGTACTCAATGAACTTGAGCGATTGAATCAAGGTCAAATTGAGATTAAAGCGGATCTGGCAGAATTGAAAATGTCAAATCAAACAATCGTTGATACAAAAGAGTGGAAAAATAAAGTGACAGAAGTATGGTCACCAACCCAAATGCAACAAGCCAAGAACGAAGTATATGGTCAAAAAAATCGTTGGGCAGTTGTAACCGGTATTGTCATTGCAATACAAATATTATTTTCATTATTAGTAATTTTTAAAGATAGACTATTTTAATGTCGGCAGTCAAAGATTTCTTCAAACACGAACTTAATAAAATACTCAACGAATCAGTCATTTTCTTCAAAACAATAGGAAATGGCAAGCTTGAGTTTCTTAAGGATCAAACTCATTTACTCGGAACTCTTGATATTAAAGGTGTATGTGAAACCGAAGGACAACCTGAATTTAAAGATTTATCTACTGGATTAAAGCGTATGAAAATACCATTTAAAACCGAAGAAACATACGGCGGTTCACCTAATATTATATTGACACAAAATAATGTTAAAAAACTGTTAATGACATTAATATCAAAGAAAAGAACAGCATAATTTAAAAAAATATTTTCCAAAAATCATAGTGTTTGAGAAAATCTCATATACTTATTAATGTAACGATGTAACAATCGTGGCCCACCAATATACTATTAACCATATAGTATTAAGTAACAAACTCCAATTATACCTTCTAATAGGCATATTTCCTAAATTAAATTAAGGACAAATCATGAAAAAAGATTTATTAAAAGAAGCTATCGCCGACGCGAAAGCAGTAAGAGAAACTGCACTCGCCAACGCCAAAATAGCACTTGAAGAAGCTTTTGCGCCGAAACTACAAAGAATGATTTCAGCAAAGCTACAACAAGAAATGGAAGACGACGAGGAAAATCAAGAAGAACCGGTAGTCGAAGACGAAGTACCAGTTGAAGATGAAATTCCAGTCGAAGACGAGGTAACCGAAGATGAAGTACCTGCAATTGACGATGAAGAAATTCCCGTTGATGACGAGGTAACCGAAGATGAAGTACCTGTTGCAGACGAAGAAATTCCTGTTGATGACGAACTTGAAGTAACAGAGGACGAAGAAGTACCTGTTGCAGACGATGACGAAGTTGAACTTGAATCAATCATCAAAGAACTCGAAGCAGAAGACGAAGAAATTCCTGTTGAAGATGAGGTTCCTGTTGAAGAAACAACAGAAGGCGAAGAAGACGAAGAAGTTTCAATTGAAGAAGTGATTAATGCACTTCGCGAAGATGATGCATTCCAAGGCGATTCAACACCAGACGGGGAAGCCTCCGCCGAAGCAGAAGAAGACGAAGAACTGCACGAAGACGAAGTACCAGTAACGGATGAAGTACCAGCCGAAGACGAGGTAACCGAAGTAAAAGCAGAATTGAAAGAAGCTTACAAAGCAATTCAAACAATGCGCAAATCACTTAATGAAACAAATCTTCTAAACGCAAAATTGTTATTCTCAAACAAATTGTTTAAAACTTACGACCTTAACGAAGGACAAAAACGTAAAGTAATTGACAATTTCGACCGAGCACAAACAATACGTGAAGTGAAGTTGGTTTATGCTACATTAGCAGAATCATTTAAAATGCCGACAAAAAGAAAAATCAATGAAAGTGTTGCCTCTAGAGTAGTAGGTACCACCGCCCCGAAAAAAGAAATTTTATCGGAAAGCAATGCAGTTGATTTCGTTTCTAGAATGAAACACCTTGCCGGTATTAAACCACAAGTAAAACAACCAGTTAAAAAATAAAGGAGGCCATTATGGCAAATGAAGTAAAACAAATTTTAAATGAAACAACCGTCAACCATCGTAATCAGATGCAAGACACCAAGGGACTTGTCGCCAAATGGGCAAAGACAGGACTTTTAGAAGGAGTCGACGCAGAATACGAACGTCACGGTATGGCGATTCTATTGGAAAACCAAGCAAAAGAGCTTGTATTAGAATCATCAAGAATGGGAACAGCAGCAGGATCAGAAGAATGGTCTGGAGTTGCTTTACCACTTGTACGAAGAGTATTCAGTGAAATCGCAGCTAAAGATTTCGTAAGTGTTCAACCAATGAACTTACCTTCGGGTCTAGTTTTTTGGCTTGATTTCAAATACGGAACCGCACAGCCTGGATTTAATACCACTGCAACAGACTCACGCAAAGAAGAAAATTCATTGTTCGGTGTAACATCCGAAGCAGGCGATCCACGTAATGGATTATATGGTGCAGGTAAGTTTGGTTATTCAATTAACGAAGCTTCTACATCGTTACTATCACTTGGCGCAGGAGCAACTGACACATCAACATCATCGTTTTCATTATCAGATGCAAACTTTGACAGTGATTTTTCCGCATCGATTAATTTGAGCACTAACTATCAATTGGTGACCGTACCAACTTCATCGTTGACACGCCCCGACTTAGATGGTATTAGAGCATATCAAATATCCGGTTCTGGAATTGTTGCTTACTACCCAGCATATACACGTCTTAACTCAAACAAATCTGCAGTTATTTTCGTGGTATCCGGTTCAGGAGCAATTGTTGATGATTCGATCGAAGTAAAGTATCAAATGCAACCAACAGATGTTACTCGTGGTGACTTTGAAGAAGGTGGTTCAAACCAAACTTCTAACCCACTTGATATTCCTGAAATCAATATTGAGATGAGAAGCGAAGCGATTGTCGCAAAAACAAGAAAACTGAAAGCAATCTGGACACCGGAATTTGCCCAAGACTTGAACGCTTACCACTCAATTGACGCAGAAAATGAATTGACATCAATGTTATCAGAATATATTTCCCAGGAAATTGATCTTGAGATACTTGATATGTTAATGCAAAATGCGTTGACCACAGGGTATTGGTCGGCAAAATTAGGTCGTATCTATGATAAAGCCTCTGGTACATTCATGGCAGATCCTAATATCGCAGGACAAGCTTACAACCAAGGAACATGGTTCCAAACACTTGGAACTAAAATCCAAGCGGTAAGTAATGCAATTCACCAAAAAACAATGCGTGGCGGTGCAAACTTCCTTGTATGTTCACCAAAAGTAGCAACTGTAATTGAGTCTATCCCAGGATATGCCGCAAAAACAGATGGTAGTGCATGGGGAACAAAATCATTCGCAATGGGAGTTCAACAAGTAGGAGCGATTAACACACAGATTACCGTGTATAAAAATCCTTATATGTTGGAGAACACCGTGTTAATGGGATATCGTGGAACTCAGTTCTTGGAAACAGGAGCCGTTTACGCACCGTACATTCCGTTGATCATGACACCATTGATTTATGATCCAACTAACTTTACGCCAAGAAAAGGGGTAATGACGAGGTATGCTAAGAAGATGATCCGCAGCGAATTTTTTGGACGCATACGCATAGAAGGACTTGATTCAATACTATAATAAAAATAGTAGTTGAAATAAAATTAAGAGGAGAAGAAATTCTCCTCTTTTTTTGTGCCCAAAAACAAAAATAAATATTACAAAAACATAGTGTTTGATAAATTTCCTTATACTTATTAATGTAAGGTAGATGAAATATATTATCATACCACTTAATTAGGAGTAAAAACTTATGGAACCAATAATTTGTCAAATTTGTAATGAATCAAAACCCACTCATCGCCATCTCACCTCCCATCTTCAAAAACATAAAATTTCGTTAAACGAATATAATAAAAAATTTAACATCAAACTACCACATTCTATATGCAAAGTATGTGGAAAAGAAATTGAATTAAAGCGAAAATATTGTTCGAATAAATGTAAATTTTCAGATAAAGAATTAAATAAGCTACGGTCAATTAAAACCTATAATATTGATACATCTAAACAATTGAAATGTAAATATTGTGAACATATAACCAATGATGTTAATAATTTTGCAGGGTATGCCCAACTACATTTACTTAATAAACACAATATTACAGTGGAGTATTTAATGCATTATGATATAATTGATAAACCAGTTCTTCCAACTTTTAAATGTCCGCTATGCGAATGGACAACTGTTGATTTAGAAAATAAATCTGGTTGGCTCACGACTCACCTTAAAAAATCACATAACCTATCTCCTTCAGAATTTGTTGTTAAATTTCCATTATACAAAAAATTATGGACGATATATTTTAAGAAAAAGGAACGTGAATTATTTATTTTAGAAAATAGTCGAAATAGAATTCGTTGCGAAATATGTAACTTGTATTTTAAAAAACTTTCAAATTCACATTTATTAACTCATAATATAACCCCACTTCAGTACAAAGAAAAGTTTGGAATATTTAAAACCACGTCAGATCAAACTTCATATGTTCAATCCCAAATAACATCAAAACATAATTTGTTACATGGAACATCGTTTGCAAAAAATCATAAGTCTTCGTATGAAGATGAGTTTCGAGATACATTACAGAAATGTAATATTGGATTTGTTTCTCCGTTTTTATACCATGGTAAATTATATGATATATTTGTTCCTTCCATTAATGCTGTTATTGAAATTGATGGAACAGGACACCACAAAAATGTTTTAGAGTATTTAACACTTCAGACCATCAATGGTTCTTGTAATGATAAATCTAAAACGGATATTATGCGGACAAGTATATTTAATTTTTATCGTATAAGATACAATAAAGATACTTTTTTGTTTTCTGATATAAATGAGCTAGACATAGAATTAAAAAAAAACATATACATTCCTGATTATTCTATAACTTGGAAACAAATTATATCGTCAAAAGAATATTTTACGCGATATATATCGGTAAAAGGCAAAGAAAAACTTCGTAAATACGCATCACTTCTACTCAAATTCATCCGTACCTTCCACCCACCCTTCCCGTATCCATCACTGGAAGAAAATATTCAGGGCATAACCACTCAAATACAAACAACTGATTATTCATCAATATTGGAAAACAAAACATTCATATCAAATAGATGCCATTCAGTTGGTCATAATTATTTAAAACACCATTTTAAATCATACTGGAATTCTGCATTTGGTAATAATAAAACACCAATTGAGGCATGGAATGACGATGATATAATGCGAAAAGTAATCGAATACCGTATTGGTTGTAATGCTTCAGGAGAGGTATTTGATTTTTCATTGCATCAATTGATTCGTGGTTTGTCGGCTCGGAGATACACGATATCATTTTTTAAACCTGTTCTTGCAGCTGCAATTTACAAACATTTTTTGGGCGAAAATCAAACTCCAACGGTGATAGATCCATGTACCGGGTTTGGTGGAAGAATGTTGGGCTTTAAAAGTATGTATCCACGTGGACGATATATTGGAATAGAGCCAAATCCAGATACATTTAAAGAATTACAAGAACTTGCAAAGAATTTTACTAATGTTGAATTACATAATTGCAAATTAGAAGATTATTCCGGTAATAAAGAATGTGATTTAACTTTCACGAGCATTCCATATTTTGATACAGAACGATATAGCAATGTCATTCATTATGATTCCTTTGAACAATGGCAAGATACCTTTATCAAATCATTAATGACGTTTGAGAATTTATTGGTTAATATTCCAAATGAGTTAAGAACAATATTTTCAGATAAATGTAATGAATATTTCATTAAGAATGGTACCTCACATTTCAATAATAAACATCATGATAAATTAGAGTATTTATTGAAAATTTCATAATGATTTGTATTGTTTTTAAATTTTTACTATATTTATTATAACATAGTATTAATAAACCCTATAAAAGTTAGCTAATTTCAACCTAAATTTAACAGAATGGGAAAATATGAAATGGTTTTCTAAAATTCCTTATACTTATATACATAATGAAACTCTTATCACTCCTACCAGAATCATATTCATCGGAAATACGCGACTATCTTTTAAAAGGCGGAGTTCTAAAAACGATGCTGCTGGATATCATATTCTTATAAGAAAAGACGGACAAAGAGTATTTGAAGTAAATGGCAACTATAAATTTTTTAAATCAATCAACGCGTTTATAAACGCAGCAATTAAAATCAGTAAAACTGGATAATACTATGAAAAAATCAGAATTAAAACAATTGATAAAAGAGCAGGTCAAAATGGTACTAAGTGAAGCACGTACTTACGAACTTATAGCAAAGAAAATCGAGGGAAAAATCACAACTAATATGAACGAACGGCAAGTCATTGATTTAATTGCAAAGGAATTGACATCTATGAATTACACCGATAAACAGATTCGGTATATGATATCATATGATGAAGATTTTATCACCGATGTGTTTTCACAATTTTCAAAGGCAATTTTATCTAAAATTAAAAAATAATCATGAAAAAATCACAACTCAAAGACCTAATTAAAGAACAGATTAAACTTATTCTTAAAGAAGAGGATTATGATTTTGTTCGAGATATCAAAAGTGCATGTGGCAAGGGTAATTCCATTAGTGATATTGAAGAATATCTCATGAGAAAATTATCGAGTCATGAAATACAAATTTTAAAACAAAATAAAGTAGTACGATGAAAACATCACAACTCAAAGACCTAATTAAAGAGCACATCAAGTTTGTTATAAAAGAAGATACTCTTACAGATATTGCTAATATAATTGGAAAGGCGTTAAAAAGAAAAGATATGCCAGTAACGTCTATAAATGTTAAAAAGGTTGCCGATTCAATTGGCGGATACGTAAAAAATCTATTAGATGATAAAGACATAATTGCAGTCACCAAAATAATCAAGAACAAGCAATTAAATTAGGTGATAAACTTCGGCAAAAATCATCTGGAATTGAAATCGAAGTGAATTTAATTTCGCCGAAAATAGTTGCTGGTAAAATAACAAAAAATCCAAATAACACTCCGGGCATAAGAATAGGAGATAAAACCAAAACCTCACCAAATGCAATTGGCGTTCTTTACGATATCATACAAGAACAAGTTATTCATGAACTTAAATACTCAGCCAAAAAAGAATATCAAGTCACTCTCGATAAATCGGAAATATCAAAAATCAAAAAAGATTCATCATATGCCTATTCATTTAAACGGCTTCTAGATAATTTTGCATCGGATAACAATCATGAAAATTTCCCAATCACAATAAACGAAAAACCATATGCACATGAATTTAGTGATTTGTCACGAAAACTCCGACTTAAACCATACCCATTTATTATCGATCAAATCACAACAAATCCGATGTATAATTCAAAAAATAAAAAATTTAATATTCAAGTTAATATTTCGCGAACAGATCCTGCATATTATAAGGCAATGAGTGGTCAAAAAGGATTGGATTAAACCGGTGGCCCGTTAAAAATTAAATTTCCTTATAATTATACTAAAGGAAATTACTCATGGCAACCGCCTCTGAATTCTCAATAGCAATATGGCCTGGATCTTCATCATTTACCACGGGCTCAACCCCTTTCGGTCTCTACGACACAGACGCAACCTTCCAATCCGACGCAGATAAATTTGCAAAATTTGCAGCTCGAGGATTAGGAGCACCTATTGTGTCAGTTGAATTACAAGATGTGAATTTTTATGCATGTCTCGAAGAAGCAGTATCTGAATACTCCTCTTTGGTCAATCAACAAAACATTAAAGACAATATGATATCCATTGCCGGAGCATCAACTGGTTCGGACATGACCCATCGATTAGTTACAAACACTTTTAACCAAATGATTAATATTGCCGCGGACTACGGTTCCGAAGCAGGAGTGGGCGGTAATATAGAATGGCGTACAGGTAGTATTTATGTAACGGAAAGTATTCAAGATTATGATTTAAACGTATTGGTTCGTGATGCATTACATTCCGGTGAACAAATTGAAATTAAAGAAGTATTACATTTCACACCTCCTGCAATTCGTAGATATTTTGACCCTCTCATGGAATCAACTTTAGGAATGCAATCAATGCTCGGAGAACTTGGGTTTGGTAATATGTCACCTGCAATTGGAGGAATGGGAGCCGGTGGAACTTTTATGATGATGCCAATTTTCGCAGATTTACTACGCCTCCAAGCAATTGAATTAAATGATACTGTAAGAAAATCTGGATATGGATTTCATATCATCAATAATAAATTTAAAATATTCCCAATACCAACAAAAGATTTTAAAGTATATTTTCGTTATATTGTAAAATCTGATAGAGCCAATGCATTAAGAAATGCAGGAACAGGAACCACACTTGCGTCAGACCCCTCTAATGCGCCATTTAGTTTCATGACATATTCTAAAATTAATTCCGTGGGCAAACGGTGGATATGGGACTATGGTTTGGCTTGTGCAATGGGTATATTAGGCTGGATACGCTCCAAATATTCAACAATACCAATACCAGGTGGTGAGGTTACCCTTAATGGCCCGGATTTAATTAATCAATCACAAACAATTAAGACGCGATTATTAGATCAAATGAAAACTGATTTAGAATCACTTTCAAAAGAAAAACAAATGGAACGCGCCAAAAATGAATCACAATATTTGAATGAAACAATTCAACGAGTTCCTTTAAAGATTTATATAGGAGCATTAATTCCATTTATATTTTTAATACAAAATTTCATATGATAGATTGGCATCGACTATATTATAATTTATTATTGGAACGGCAAATTACAAACGATAATATTATTAGTGAGAAGCAACACTACATACGCGCGTGACTTGTGGAAAGATTAATAAGTATATGAATACAAATGTTCCTATTAAACAAGGTGCTATGAAAGGATATATTGTTGAATTAACAAAGGAGATTATATAATGTGCCCCATTTTTGGCAGCAGGGATGACATCTCTTTATTTCGTAACATAAACCGTGAATTGTTAAACAAAATGATTCAACAGGAAGTCGCTGTCTATAAATTGGCACTTAATGAAACTGCCGCAAATTTATATGGTGAATCCGACAAAAAAGTTTATTATGCACCAGTTAAAGTAATTGCATTGGTCGGAAGAGATGTACAAACATATAGAAACGACGAAATTGGTCAGGACTATAATAACAAGGTAACCGTTTCGTTTCTCCGGGATGATTTAGTGGCAATTGATTTATTTCCTGAAGTAGGAGATATTTTACTTTACGATAATGAATACCTTGAGATTGATACACTTGTAGAAAACAAACATATAGTTGGAAAAAATCCAGATACGGTAATATCCGACGAAGTTAAAAATTGGGGGTCAAGTTGGTCTATGATATATGAATGTCATATCACCTCACGAACACGATTAAATATAACTGATTCACGACCAACTCCGCATAAAGAATAATGGCAAAAACTGTAAGCATAAATAAATTTACCCGCGATTTAGATACTGGTAAGGTAGATATTGATAAAACAATTAATACCTTTCAAAAAGACATTGTCATTAATCGTGCAGATATCACCCGTCGTGATACCGATAATGTCGAAGACCCTTCAATTGGTATTATAGATATTGATTTTGCCGTTAAATCATTTCTTCAAGATAAAGTAAAACCTACCGTAGAGCAAGATGGAAAAATAGTATCTGTACCTGTTCAATATGCCAACCAAGAAAAATGGAGTAACATCCGTGCATCGGGCTATATGCGTGATGAAAAAGGAAAACTTATTGCTCCTGCCATTGTATTTAATCGTACGGGTATTGCCCGCCGCACCGATTTAATATTTAATAAAGTTGCAGACTCCGACGCCAACCGAATGGTGTTCAAAAAAAAGTTTACCAAAAATAACATATATGATAAGTTTTCTGCATTAATCGGGAGCAAACCCGTCGAGGAATATTACTCGGTTGATGTACCCGACTATGTTGATATCACATATCAAATGATTATATGGTGCGACTTTACCACACAAATTAATAAACTTGTCGAACAACTCATATATTACTCCGGGCAAGCATGGGGAGAAAAATATAAATTTATTGTAAAGGCAGATTCATTTAATTTTACATCAACCGACACCAATGGCGAAGATAGAATTGTAAAGGCAACCGGCGATTTTGTAGTAAAGGGCCATTTAGTACATAAAGAAGTTGGTAAAGAAGCCAATACCAAAAAGTATTTTTCTAAAAGTAAAATTTTAATTACAAGCGAAGCATCTTCGGATATTACTCATACTGTAATGAGTGTACCCGGAGCACCCGATACAATTACCGGTACAAAAATTACATTTATAAGTAACCCACGGTCAGGTCCGGGCTCATCTGGGTTCCTAGGTCTTGATAGTAGAATAACTGCATTAGAAACTCAAACAAGGTACAGCGGTTCTTTCAGTGGAAGTTTTCAAGGGGACGGAACTAATTTAACAGGTATCACAGCAGAATGGGACGGAAGCCATAATGGTAATGCAAGTATAACCGGGACACTAAATGTAACAGCAGGAATAACCGGGTCACTTAATTATTCAAATATTGTCAATGCACCTACATTAATAAGTGGCAGCTCACAAATTGCATCTGAAATATCAGGCGCATTTAGTAATGTTTCAAGCTCTTTAGCTTTACGAATATCAAATCAAGAATCTTTTTCAAGTTCATTAGACACTACATTTTGGTCGGAAGTAGAACAAACATCGTACTCACAATCATTAAGCACGAGATTTACAACCGACGAATTAAATATTTCAAATTTACAAACCACTGCATCATCACATACCATATTAAAAAATCTTGGAGATGGAGTAAGTCAAATAGTACAAGGTTCATTGACATTAACAGGTGATATTACCGCGCGCGACTATATTATAAGTTCTTCGGTAATGCATTACACTCAATCGTTTTATTCAGGGTCAACAAAATTTGGAGATACCGCTGATGACACCCATCAATTCACTGGTAGTTTATTAATAAATGGAAGTGCAACTGCCGTTTCTTTTACCGGTATTTTCAACGGAGCACTTTCAGGTTCCGCCCAAATTGCAACTGCAATATCAGGTGCATTTACAGCTACATCAAGTAGTTATTCAACGAGAGTCACAAATCTTGAAACAGCGTCAGGAAGTTATTCAACACGACTTACCAATGATGAAGTTTCAATTACTTTACTAAATTCAAAAACTGGTTCCTATGCAACAACTGGTTCTAATATTTTTATTGGCGACCAAACAATTACAGGTTCAATTTATGTAAGTAGCAGCATTGCAATTGGAGGTACATCTGGTGCAAGACTTTCATTGCCTGCCGGTACAATGGCAACAGCACCGATAAAAATGACATCCGGAGATTTACTCACATACCCACTTCCTGGAATAATTGAATTTAATTCTGATGATTACTACGCATCTATTACAACACCAATCCTTAGGAATCCTGAATCACAATATCCTCCTGCATATAGCGCGACGTATGTAAAAGCAACATCACGATACAGCGGCAATACAGAACCATGGTTTTCATGTAATCCTTCGTTGTCTTTAATAGGTTCATATGAATTGAACTCGTGGGTTTCTGCCGTCGGCGGAACAAATCAACGATTCCATATTGATTTAGGAACTGATAAAACCGTTACAAAAATATATTATGAACCGGGTCATAATTCTGGAACAGAAACAAATTTCGGACCGAAAAATTTTACATTTTGGGGGTCAAATACATCCTCATCTTTTGCAGACGTTACATATAGTACTGATACAGGGTGGACACAATTAACAACTAACATTACACAGATGGTTCAGCATCCATCAAGTAATGTGGTCGATCCACAATATATCACGGTTACGAATACAACTTCTTATCGATATTATGCATTTAAGTTTGCCGATACATGGGGTGGCAATTATATGAATGTGCGTAGAATCGAACTACAAACAGCGGAAACAGATTATAGAAAAAATATTATTCTCGATGACGGTGTTAAACTTACCTCAGGAAGAATACCGGTAGCCACAACCAACGGAAGATTATTCGATTTTAATACATTCAAATATATTTCTGGTTCCGGAGTTGAATTAACCGGTTCGATTAATGCAACATCATTTAGTGGCAGTTTTTCCGGAAGTTTTTATGGTAATGGTTCGGGACTCACAAATATTTCTGCAGGTTCGTTACCATCAGGATTATTAAGTGGAAGTGCACAAATTGCAACAGAAATATCCGGCGCATTTACAGTGGTTTCAAGTAGTTATTCAACACGAGTAACATCACTTGAAACAAAACAAAGTTACTCAGGAAGCTTCAGTGGCTCATTTTCCGGTAATGGTTCAGGACTTACAAATATAGTAAGTGCAAGTTATGCAGCAACTGCATCATATGCTTTAAATTCAACCGCATTACCAAGTGGTTTATTAAGTGGCTCCGCTCAAATAGCAACTGATATTTCAGGGGCATTTACCAATGCTTCGGCAAGTTTTTTAACAACGATGTTAAAATTAGACCAAACTACCGCTCAGACAATAAGCAATGACACTCCTATTTTTAATACACTCACTGCCTTGGAATTAGTAGCCACCACGGCAGCAAAGAAGTTGCAAACATTGGCGGTTGCAACATATCCATCGCTGACGGAATTATCCTACCTCAAAGGAGTGTCAAGTTCTCTTTATTTGGATGCAACAGATTGGAGTGCTGCTATTGGGTGGACCGGGTTTTCTGTCGATCCCACACTTTCCTCTTGCAAATACGGCTACACGGGAAAAATTGGTTGGATAAATATTGTTTATTCTGCCAATGGAACTTCCAACGCAACAACATTTACGATCACAGGACTACCCATCACTCCTAACTGTACTTGTTATATTCCGATAGGAGTCGTAGATAATGGGGTTATAGTTGCCACACCCGGAAGGGCATTCTTACTAACAGGAAATACCACGATAACAATTACGAAGGATATGCAGGGTAATGGTTTCACGGCTTCTGGTAATAAAAGGACACAAAATATATTTCTAACATTTTTAATTCAATGATCACATTAAAGAACGTGAAGGAAACTCCATTTATTTTAAAAGTTAATGGAATAGAAATAGAAAGAGGGGTTTGGGATTTTGGGACTAAAGAAAGACCCAACATTCATAATATCTTTATTGATATTTCAGATACAGATATTGTTGAAGTAATTTCCGATGAAAGTATAATTGTAGAAAAAAAGATATTAAAATAATTTCTATTTTTGCGGCATGACAATACCTGAAAAAATTGATAAGATATTCTCGATGGTGTCCACCCTGACGGTGGACGTGGCGGTCATCAAGGAGAGGACAGGAGCTTGGAGGACTGGAAGAACTCACAGACGGGTAAAGTAGCCGCCATTGAGGAAGCCGTTGAGAGTTACAAAATTGAACGGGCAAAATTCGGGCTGGTTGGCAAGGTAACCATCTTTATATTCGGGATTTTTGGAACAATTACCGGAAGTATATTAACAATAATAATCACTAAATATTTTCTCACATGAAAACATTAAACATTGACATTTTCGATTTCTCCGGGTTAATGCTCGGAATATTAATAGTATTTTTCATTTGACATAGTTTCAACGAACATAAATTGATTAAACTTATTAATTTTACGATTTAGATTTAAACAGGACAACCACAGTAACTTTTGGTTAAATGAATTAGTATTTTCAAAAATTCACTATTACTTTTATTTGGTTAATTCATTAATTTTCACCATATTACAATATAGAATTCTTAAATCACTATAATTATTACAAACAATTTACATCATGGAAGCAAAAAAAATCAAACCAGAACAACTCGAAAAAATTAAAAACTTACAACAAGAATATGCCAATGTCACTGCTTCAATAGGACAATTACATCTGCGCAGCCGAATATTAAACGAAGAAATGGAAAATATTCAAAAAGAAATAACCGAATCATATACCAAATATGATACCTTGCGCAAATCTGAAAGTGATTTAATCGCAGAATTATCTAAAGAATATGGGGATGGAACATTGAGTATTGAAACCGGTGAGTTTATTCCGGTACAGAAATAATCTGCT
>Ga0209518_1002595_pt1 | contig 16573 bp, 19 predicted proteins | sample RifGroB1_FD_183993 | JGI IMG/M metagenome (GOLD analysis project Ga0209518, IMG submission 183993) | Groundwater microbial communities from Rifle, Colorado, USA - Groundwater B1 (SPAdes) (version 2) | ecosystem: Environmental > Aquatic > Deep subsurface > Groundwater | place: Rifle, Colorado...
CAACCGTAACACCTCAAACTAGTTTTGCTCCTTCTTACCCTAGCCAGGTCGCATGTAATTCGGTAACTCCAGCTCCGGTTCCCGAAATTTTCCAAATAGACGTGACTACCCGCTCTGCAACACTACATATTAAACCTGCTGGGGGTGAAATTACAGGTTATAGCGTATTTTATGGATTAGCACCCGGTGAGGAGCGCTTTGCCTCAATGTTTTCTCAAGGTCCATCTGGGGGCGCGATTACACACAAGATTAACGAGCTAAATCCCAATACCCAATATTATTTCAAGATCGTTGCACACAACGACTGTGCAACGTCAAAATCCAGTTTAATAATTCCAGCAAAAACGACAAGATTTTTCTTTCAAAGCAAAGAACTTACGGTGGTTAAGCCCAGCAGGACTCAACAGCCCGTTATTTTAAGTCCGGCTCCTACCATAACAGGCGGCGAAGAGCCATCTTTTGTGTCTCCCACAATGGCTTTGCCCGGAGCAAGCAGTGTGGGGACCCCGAGTGAAGTCGGAATTTCTTCTTTATGGGTTAGAGCCGTGGAGTTTTTGAAATCCACACTGTCTATTTTCGGCTTCTAAGCAAGATTAATTACTTTTTTCACGCATTTTGGGGAGTCGATATGATATGGTCTGATTTCTTGACAAGGGATTAACCTAGCTATACAATTCTCGAATAATAATCCAATGTTTACCCTTTCTCCAGTAACTAAGACTACTTGCACAAATAAGTAGTTTGTGGAGAGAAAGGGTGAATTTAATCTCTCCGCCGACAATTAGGGGGAGATTTTTTTAAAGGTGTAGTAAGAAGCAAATGATGACATATATAAAACAAATCCAAATGACAAAAGAAGGGTACGAAGCTCTGCAAAAGGAGTTGGCGATTCTCGTGGATCAAAAAAGGCCCAAATTAGTCGAGCGCCTATCATTCGCAAGACAGCAAGGAGATCTATCGGAAAATAGCGACTATATAAATGCCAAAGAGGAACTCGAATTTCTTGATGGAAGGATTGATGAGCTTGAAGGGGTAATCAAAACCGCAGAGGTTGTAAACGGCAGTTCCCACAGAAAACTTTCCGACGGAGTCTCCCTGGGGACAAAAGTGACACTCAAAGTAAACGGCGACAAGCACGTCTTTGAAATAGTAGGCGAGTGGGAAGCGGATCCGGTTAATAAGAAAATTTCCCACGAGTCACCCTTGGGGCGTGCCCTGGTAGGTAAAAAAATTGGGGATAAGGTCGAGGTTGAAGCTCCGGCGGGTAAGGTTAAATACGAAATACTCGCCATAGAGTAAGTTTTAATACTCCTTAATTCATTTCATTTTTTAAAGCCCGCTTTTAATATATAATCAGGCTATGGCAAGGGCAATTGATGCAATAAAAAAAGATAGGATAGAGAAGCTCGAAAAGCTCAAAGGTCTTGGAGTTAATCCTTACCCTTCAAAAATTGAGCTTTCGGGGGACCTTGTAAAAATTGCAAAAGCCCGGGAATCTCTCGGGAAAAAAGTTCTTACTGCCGGAAGAATTTGGTCTCTCAGAAAACACGGAGGAGTAATTTTTGCAGACCTGAAAGACGATTCTGAGAAAATTCAACTCCTATTTCAAGAAAAGAGTCTTGGGAAAGACTTTGAAGTTTTAGATTTAATAGACACCGCCGATTTTCTTGCCGCAATCGGCGAGGTTATAAAGACTCCGGCGGGGGAAGTAACTGTCGACGTAGAGAAGTATCAGCTATTATCAAAGGCCTTAAGACCGCTGCCCGATGAGTGGTATGGCTTAAAAGACGTCGAAGAGCGATTTCGCAAACGCTATTTGGACCTACTTTTAAATCCCGAGGTAAGAAAAAGGTTTGACGTCAGGTCCCAACTTGTTCGTGAGGTAAGAGGATATTTAGATGGTCTAGGATACTTGGAAGTCGAAACCCCGACTCTCCAACCACTCTATGGGGGAGCAAACGCAAAACCCTTCAAAACTCACCTTAACGCACTTGACGCTGATATGTATTTAAGAATTGCCGACGAGCTTTATTTAAAGCGTCTTGTTGTCGGAGGATATGAAAAAGTATATGAAATCTGTAAAGACTTCAGAAATGAAGGAATGGACTTGGCCCACAACCCCGAATTTACGATGATTGAGTATTATGAAGCCTATGCCGACTACGGGAAAGTAATGGATGTAACTGAAGGACTTTTTAAGCACCTTGCCCAGGCAATATTTGGGAAGATGGAGCTTAGTGTCGCGGATAAGGTGATTGATATTTCTAAAAAGTGGCCGAGGATAACAATGACAGATATTTTGAAGGATAAACTTGGGCTCGATATTTCCAAAGAATCCCAAGAGAGTTTAGCCAAATTTTGTAAAGATAAAGGAATGACACTTGTGGGTGGAGAGTCAAAAGGACAACTTACTTTCCTGATATTTGAGCATCAAGTTACACCCCTTTTGGTTGACCCCACTTGGATAATCGATTATCCCAAAGACGTGAGTCCCCTATCAAAAGACCATAAAGAGGAAGGTTGGGTTGAAAGGTTCGAGGGTTACATCGGGGGAAAGGAAATTTGCGACGGCTGGAGCGAAGTTAACGACCCCCTGGAGCAAAGAAGACGGTTTGAATCAGATACTTTAGCCGCCAGGAAAGATAAAGAAGAAGCACAACAGGTCGACGAGGATTTTATCGAAGCCATGGAATATGGTATGCCCCCACTCGGAGGAATTGGAATTGGAATTGATAGGCTCACCATGTTTTTCACCAATACTTGGTCAATTAAAGAGGTCATACTATTTCCCACAATGCGCCCAGAAAAATAATGACCAAGGCTCAAGCACATAAGTTACTTCTCGCTCACATGACCCAGCCGAATTTGATAAGGCATTGTTTGGCGGTTGCAGCTGTTATGAAATCCCTTTACGGCAGATGTGAGGGAGAGGGAGACAAGTTTTCCAAGGAAAGACAGGAGCTCTGGGAGGTTGTAGGTCTTCTTCACGATGGGGACTATGAGGAGACAAAACTTACCCCCGAAAAGCACACCCTCAAAATGCTCGAATGGCTCAAAAAAGAAGGGGTCAATGAGAAGGAAATTTTGGACGCAATAGCCTCCCATAACTATGCCCACACTGGACAAAATCCTCCAAAAAACAAATTAGAATGGGCACTATACACATGCGACGAGCTTACGGGTTTAATAGTTGCCGTTACACTAGTTCGTCCAGATAAAAAACTTTCCTCAGTTACTTATCAATCGGTTCTTAACAAATGGGACGAGAGAAGTTTTGCGGCTGGGGTTAAAAGAGAGCAGATTAAGGAGTGCGAAGGCCGCCTCGGGGTTCCCCTAAATGAATTTATCCAGATAGCCCTCATTGCCATGCAGGGAATTTCGGACGATTTAGGATTATAATTTAGCCATGCTCGACATTCAATTTATTCGCGAGAATACGGACAAAGTTAAAAAGGGAGTTTCTGATAAGCAATTTGACCCTAAATTGGTTGACAGGGTTCTTGATGTCGATGGAAAAAGAAGGAAACTAATTGTTGAGGTAGAGGAACTTCGGGCAAAAAGAAATAAAGTATCCGAGGAGAAAAATATCGAGGAAGGTAAAAAGATTAAGGAGGAGTTAAAGGCAAAAGAGCCCCAGCTAACTAAAATTGAGGAAGAATATAATGAGATTATAAATCAAATCCCCAACCTTCCATTAGATGCGACACCCATTGGGAAAAGTGAGAAAGATAATGTCGAGGTAAGAAAGTGGGGGGAACCCAAAAAGTTTGATTTTACTCCCAAGGACCACCTAGAACTTGGAAAATCTTTAGGAATTTTGGATTTTGAAGCAGGAGCCAAAGTAGCCGGTTCACAATTTTATTTCTGGTATAGGGAAGGTGCTGCCCTTGAGCTTGCTCTAGTTCAATATGCAATGAAGGGTTTATTCCTGTAATAACTCCCGACCTTGCAAAATCAAGATATTATCTTGGTACAGGATACATGCCAAAGGGCAATGAAGCTCAAACATATGAGATTAAGGACGAGGATTTGGGACTCATTGCTACAGCCGAGGTAACTCTGGCTGGGAAGCACGCAGACGAGATAATTAATGCTGGTGAACTTCCTCTAAAGTACGTAGGCTACTCACATTGTTTCCGTCAAGAAGCGGGAGCTTACGGCAAATATTCTAAGGGTCTTTATAGAGTGCACCAGTTTACAAAAGTCGAGATGTTTATTTACTGCCGTCCGGAAGAATCTGAAAAATATCACGAGTTTATTCTTGAGATGGAGGAAAAGATTTATCAGAGTTTGGGTATAGCCTATCGTGTGGTTGAGATGTGTACGGGAGACTTGGGGGCAATGGCAGCGAGAAAATTTGACCTTGAAGCCTGGATGCCAACTAGGGGGGAATACGGAGAGGTAACATCGACTTCTAATTGCACAGATTACCAAGCGCGTAATTTAAATATTAAGTTTAAGGACAAAAGTGGAGAGAATAAACACGTTCATATGCTCAATGGAACAGCTATTGCCACATCAAGGACCCCTCTCGCCATTTTAGAAAACTATCAGGAAAAAGATGGAAGTGTAGTCATCCCAGAAGTTCTTCGCAAGTGGGTGGGGAAGGATAAAATTACTCCGAAATAATTAACTTTGGGCTTCTGCCTTTTTATATACTTCGTATGCGTGGGCCGCGTTGGGATTTATCTTGTTTAAATCCTCAACAATTCTTGCTTTAATTTCTTCCGACTTAACCACTTGGACATTTAGAGAAACTAGCCAGGATTCAATATCTGTAGCAACTCGCATGGCTTGTTCCGGAGTCGCTTGTGCGCGAATTAAGCTTGTTAGGAGTTTTCTTCTATCGTAATCTTGGCTACTTCCGTCCTTTTTTTGAATTTGTAACACCCGCATTCACCCTTACTAAGTGTATCACTTTGAATTAAGTTCTCTCAAGGCGTCGGCTGCGATCCAGCGGGCGCTCTTTGAATCTATTTTTTGAATTTCCTTAGCCGCATTTATCGCTTCTTTTTTGAGTCCCGGCCGCCTTTTGCCAATATTTCTTAAGGCCCAGTTGACGGCTTTTTTGACGAAGTTTCTCTCGTCGGTGGACTCTCTTATGATATGCGGAAATAGCCTTTTAAACTGGTTGTCATTTGCTTCTTTGTCGTGCCAGGCCATTTCAGCAATCAAGGCGAATGCCGCTCTTTTGACAAATTCCTCTTTTCTTTTTGACCAATCAACGATTTTCTTATAAGCATACGGAGTTTTTCCAAAAAGCTCACAAACCTGGTCACAAACGTCCCAGGAGTCAAAGTCGGCCGCCCAATCTTCCATCTGACCCTCAGTTACTTTAGCCGGCTCGTCAATATATGAGGCGAGTATCTTTGCCTCATGGATTCCTGATTTCCAGAGACGAAGTGCGAGTCTGTGGTTTTTGCCTATTTCTTTGGCCATCGGCCTTAGGTCGTAAATTGAAACTCCCAAGGTATTTGTAGAAGCTATACCAAACCTCGCCATCCCCTCTACATTTTTACGATTGGCCTTCTTTTTTAGTTTCTTAATTACTTCTTCGTATCTCACTTTCCTTTAGTGTAGTACTTTTTACCTTTTAATTTTTCAGGTAGATGCGACTCTTTTGTATAGGATTCGTAGCCCTCGCCATAGCCGACGTCTTTCATAAGGCGCGTAACAGGATTTCGAATTTTCATTGGAACAGGAAGATTGCCCAAACGTTTTACATCGTTAACCGCACGAAAATATGCGTCATATGCCGCCCGGTCCTTTTTGGCGGAAGCAAGATATACCACCCCGTGGGCCAAGTTTATCGCGCATTCTGGATAGCCGATCTCTTCGCAAGCTTTGAAAACCTCATTGGCTAAAACGAGCGCAGTTGGTTGAGCCATGCCAATGTCTTCGGAGGCAAAAACGACCATTCTCCTTGCAATATATAAAGGGTCTTGACCGGCTTCAACCATACGGGCGAGATAATAAAGAGCCGCGTCAATATCACTTGCTCGCATAGACTTGATAAAAGCCGAAATTACGTTGTAATATTCTTCGCCCTTTTTGTCGAAGGCCAGTTGTTCTCGCTGGAGGGCCTGCTCAATTAGTTCTATAGATAAGGTTTTGCTCTTTAAGTTCAAATTGGAAGCAATTTCGAGAACGTTGAGTACCACACGAGCATCACCGTTTGAAGATATAAGCAGAAAATTGAGTGCCTCCTTTCCAAGTTTAACTTTAAGAAATTTACCCGCCCTTTCGACAATTTTTTTGAGCTCCGAAGTTTGCAACTCCATAAGTACTAGGACTCTGGTCCTTGAGAGAAGCGGCCCAATAACTTCAAATGACGGGTTTTCCGTGGTGGCCCCTATTAAAGTAATATCTCCACGCTCAACATAAGGGAGAAGTTTTGCTTGTTGGGCTTTGTTGAAGCGATGGATTTCGTCAACCACAACAATCGGAGGAAAAAGATTCCCTTCTTTAAAAACTTTTGAAATTTCTTTGACGGAGGTATTAACTGCTGAAAATTCGTGATAAGGTCTTTTTAGTTCACTGGCAATAATACGGGCGAGCGTCGTCTTTCCAGATCCTGGAGGTCCCCAGAAAATGAGTGAAGGGAAAAATCCTTCTTTTTTAGCATTTTGTAAAAGTTTTCTCACCATTCCGTTTCTACCTACCAAATGTTTTTGCCCGACAAATTGGGAAAGAGCTTTTGGACGCAAAACTTCAGGAAGCGGGGTAGAATTCATTTTGGACCATTATATACCGAACAAAAACCGAAATCTATTAGACGGACTCGGCGATTTTTGTCGCAAGTTTGGGAGTGAAATTAATAACCCTACTTATCCACCCTTCTAGGTCGTATGTCGACTGGGCCAACACACTTTTTTTAAGAAGGTAGAGAAAATGAAAGTCCGGATTTAATCCTGCAATAAACTTAAAATCGGGGTCTTCTTGTCGACACCAATTATCAATCTCCACTTCCGTATCTATGGATATCGGCGGACTAAACCCATGGGGGAGCATTAATGTAATTGCAACAAACCCTTTTTCTGGAGAATAGCCGACACCCATAGGCAGTTTGACAGCCTCGTCCTGAACCATTAGGGTATAGCGTAATAACATTCCCTCTTCTTCGTCCTTTTCGTCTGACCTTTCTACGGAAACGATTCTTGGGTCGGCCAGATGTTCAATTGTACCCACAAAGGAATTGGTGGTGATTTCAATTCGTTCGGCTCCAAGCATGACTTGGGAATTATAGACTTAAACCTTATACTCTTTCAAATATAATGAGTATATATGGGATTTCTTTCTGGAAATAAAGTTTTGGAAGAGGTTACCTCGCCGATTAATGGTAAAATCCGCGTTGTCAAAAGTTTGGGTTTGGGAACTTATATTCAAGTGGAAGCAATTACTCAGTCCGGCGGTATTGTCAGGGAAATTTGGAAAGGAACTATCCGGGAAGTTTCAAAGTTTAAAGAGAATGTTAACGATTGCCTAATCTTGGGTCTAGGCGGAGGAACTGTCGTTGCTGAAATAAAGAAGCGTTGGCCTAAAGCGAGGATTGTCGGAGTCGATAGTGACCCGGAAATGATTGAGTTGGGGCAAAAATATCTGGGACTATCCGGAGTTGAGACCAAGGTGGTTGATGCAGAAGAATATTCAATACAAACTTATAATGAGGGCGATAGGTACGACCTGATATTGATTGATATTTATTTGGGGAGAGTTTATCCTCCCCAATTTGAAAGAGACGATTTTTTAATTAGGATAAGGGAACTTCTTGCCAAAGGAGGAGTTGCTATTTTTAACAGGCTTTATTACGACGAAAAAAGGTCCGAGGCAATGAAGTTTGCTTCAAAATTGGAAACCGTTTTTCCCAAAGTGAAATATTTCCATCCCGAGGCAAATATTATGTTTATTTGTTCTTCTTAATTTTTTTTAGAGCCTCATCTACACTTTTATAAAGGTTTTTCATTTCCCCGCTATTTTCAAATCGATAGTCGGCCATTTCTATACATTTCCTTAAATTCTGTTTATTCGGGTCTTTTGAGTCCATCTCTCTTTTTTCATTTCTAATAAATTCTGTAAATGGAATTTGGTAAATTTCTTCTTTAATGAGAATGGTTCTTTGGTAACGAAGTTTAGGGTCGGCGTCCACGGCAAAAAGATAAAATTCAGCCCTCTTTTTTAGTGCGAGGATTTCTGCGGGGGTTCTTAAGCTTTCAATGACAGAGTCATAACCCACTTTTCTTGCCAGTTTATATAAAGATTCAGAAATGTAGCTTGGGCCGTATTTTTTCCTCAGCTCATTACCAACCAACACCAGATTATCCCTGTTTAGCCGAAGTTTTCTTTTTTGAAGTTCTTTATTTAGAAATTCCCTGACCGAGAAGTGTTTGAATCCTTTTTCTTTGACAAGATAGGAGGCGATTGTTCCTTTACCAGCGCCCAAAGTCCCAGTTATCCCGATTATCATTTAAGAGATTATATAGTAGCTTTGTTTATCTCTCAATTGAATCAATTTGATAATTGAAGTAATGAAGAGTTTTTCCAGTTCTCTTTGCGATTTGATATTCATCGGAAGCTCCCTTTGATTCTTCCCATCTCGGGGTCATAAACATATCAGTTACATAAGCCTCACCCAAAACTTCTCTCCAAAAAACTGTCCAATCTTCATTTTTAAATCCGGCTGCAAAGAGCCTTTCGAATAGTTCGTCGGTAAATACGTCTGTTGCAGAGAATACCGGGTAACTTTGAGTTTTTCTTACATGCTCGGTGTACCTTTGTAGCCTTTCTAAATTTTGGGGAATCTTTTCTGGCCCATCTGAGGTAATAATCGCTGCAACGTACCCGATTTGGGTAACCCCTTCTGCGTCAACCATATGTTTCAAGAGATTAAGGATATTATCGCGTACCTCATCTAGAGTTCCCGATTCCTTAACAGCTACTCTAACTTGTTCGTGCATTTTTTCTTGGCCGATTTTGGCACATACTTTACTAAACTTCAATGTCCTTTCTGCTACAATTGAACTAGGTTTAGGTGTAGAATAATAGCTTCGTATGCTTAATATTTTTTCCAAACTTTTGGATATAAATCAGAGAGAAGTCGACCGTCTACAAAAGATTGTAGACAGAGTTAACACATTTACCGACAAAGCCAAGAAACTCAAAGACAAAGACTTTGTGGTGAAAACCGAGGAATTCAAGAAAAGACTTGCCAAAGGTGAAACTCTCGAGGACATTTTACCCGAGGCATTTGCGGTAGTTAGAGAGGCTTCTGAGAGGGCAATAGGGCTTAGACATTACGATGTACAACTTATGGCTGCCGTTTCACTCTTTGAAGGAAAAGTTGTAGAACAAAAGACGGGAGAAGGAAAAACGCTCTCTGCGGTTCCTGCCTTATATCTAAGGGCACTAGCCGGTAAAGGAGTTCACCTGGTCACGGTTAACGACTATCTTGCCCGCAGGGACGCCGGCTGGAATGGTCCGATTTTTCAGCTTCTGGGACTCACTGTTGGCTCAATAATTCAGGAAACAAAGTCATTTGTATTTGATCCAAAATACGACGACCCGAGTCACGGAGACGAGAGACTCGCGCACCTTAAGCCAGCTTCAAGAAAAGAGGCATATGCCGTCGACATTACTTACGGAACCAATAACGAGTTCGGTTTCGATTACCTGAGGGATAACATGGTTTCGCGACTTGAGGAAATGGTCCAGCGGGTACACTACTTTGCAATAGTTGACGAGGTCGACTCGGTCCTCATTGACGAAGCCCGTACGCCTTTAATCATTTCGGCGCCCGATACTGATCCAACTGACAAATATTATAAATTTTCGGGCCTCATTGATAAATTAAATGCCGATACTGATTTTAAAATTGACGAAAAAGCGAGAAGCGCAACCTTAACCGAAAGAGGAATCGAAAGAGTCGAGAAAATATTGGGAGTCGATAATCTATATGAGAAGGATTTTGAGTCAATTCATCATATTGAGAATGCCCTAAGAGCCCGGGCTTTATACCTCCGCGATCGAGATTATGTAGTCAAGGAAGGTCAGGTAATAATAGTCGACGAGTTTACGGGGCGTCTCATGATGGGTAGGCGCTGGAGCGACGGACTTCATCAGGCGGTTGAGGCGAAAGAGCAGGTCCCAATTCAACAGGAAAGCAAAACCCTCGCAACCATTTCATTCCAAAACTACTTCAGGATGTATGAACACCTATCCGGAATGACAGGAACGGCGGCAACCGAGGCAGAGGAATTTAGGAAAATTTACAAACTAGAAGTCGTCGTTGTGCCAACCCATAGACCTATGGTTAGGAAAGACCAGGCAGACGTCGTTTTTAAAACAATTAGGGCAAAGTATGGGGCAATTGTTGCCGAGATAGAAGAGATGTATGAGAAAGGTCAACCGGTACTGGTTGGAACTACATCGATTGAGAAAAATGAGATAGTTTCGGAATACCTCAAGCGAAAGAAAATTACTCACAACGTTCTTAATGCCAAAAACCACGAAAGGGAAGCTATGATCATCGCCGAGGCGGGAAAACCGTCTGCGGTAACGGTTGCCACCAACATGGCAGGACGCGGTGTAGACATAGTCTTGGGAGGAGCTATGCCCGATAAAAAACAAGGAGAAAAGGAACTAAAGAAGTGGAAAGAGGCGCACGAGAAGGTAATTAAAGCTGGGGGGCTCCACGTAGTAGGAACCGAGAGACACGACGCCAGGCGAGTCGACAATCAGCTAAGGGGCCGCTCTGGTCGTCAGGGAGATCCTGGTTCATCCCGTTTTTATCTATCCCTCGAGGATGACCTCATGAGAATTTTCGGAGGGGAGCAGATTAGCTCCCTCATGGATAGGCTCAAGCTTCCCGAAGACCAACCCATCGAAAACCCGCTAATAGGCAGGTCTATCGAGCAAGCCCAGGTTAAAGTCGAGGGTTTTAACTTCGACATCAGGAAAAATCTAGTTGAATTTGACGACGTTGCCAACCAACAAAGAGACATTGTTTATAAATTAAGGAGGCGCATTCTTGAATCGGAGAACGTAAAAGATGAAGTTGTCGAAAAGCTTAGAAACCAAGTGGAGAAAAATCTACTTCTTACCTGGCCCGAGGGGGAGGCAAAACCTGATTATGAAATGCTCACCGTGGGACTAATGGACATTGTTCCCTTTGACGACGCTTCGATGAAAAGGATTAAGGAGGAACTAAAAAAACGAGGAACTAAGGATGAACTAAGGGAAATAATGTACAAAGTGATTGACGATATCCATAAAGCCAGGGAAAAACAAGTCGGGGAGCAAGTTATGAGGCAGGTCGAGAAATATGCCTACCTGGGCTCAATTGATCACCTTTGGATTGACCACATAGATAGAATTGACGATCTTAGAGAGGGAGTTAGGCTAAGGGCTTATGGCCAGAGGGATCCTTTGGTTGAATTTAAAAACGAGGCTTACCAGCTTTTTGAGGGGTTAATTGACAAGATGGACGAGGAGCTTTCCCACAGGATATTTAGAATTGGGGTAAGAATCCCCCAACCCGAAATTCCACTTGAGAGGGCTAGAGAAAATATCGATAAGACTGATATGACAGGGCTAGCCGGAGGTGCAAAGGAAGCGGCAGAATCTGGTGCCCCTGCTTTTCCCAAATCACCCCCGACCACTAACCAGCAACCGGATACCAAACACAAGCTTGGTCGGAATGACCCTTGCTGGTGCGGAAAAGTTGATTCAAACGGAAAGCCAGTGAAATGGAAGAAATGTCATTATCCTCAAGAGGGGCCAACTAATTAGCCTTTACACATACGAGCTCGCCGTTAAAGACCAGGTTTAATCCTTCTAGGTTGGGAATTTCCTCAGAACTTCCATTCCAGTGTACAAGTAGGTATGGTGGGTTATCATATCCCGGCTCTCCGACCCCAGGGAGTACCAATACATGTGATGCAGTGGGAGCTACTGGTATGGCTGCATCGAACCCAATGTTATCAGGATTATTTACTATTCCACATTTCCAACCAGGAGGATTCACAAATTTTCTAAAACTAGTCGGAAGCGGAGTGCTAGAAGACGCGATTTGGGTTTGATATTGGGCCTCGTCAATTTGAGCCGCCTCAGTTGCCCGAGGAGTCAAGGTAAGGTTCTCTTCAGCTCTTTTGGGCAGTAAAACTTCCTCTCTGTAATTTAGATATGCGAGCCAAATACAAGTAGGTACTGCTATAACCCAACCAATTCTGCTAAGTCTCTTTGGCTGACGCTCCTTCATGGTAACTGGGGTATTATAACAGCATGCGAGGAAATCCACTGTTATATTTTCTTGACCATGGGTTTTCTGGATGATACGCTTTTTAAGTGGGGAAGATAATTACAGTTCTTTTAATCTTAGCCGGGATTGGAGCTTTTGCATTCGTTATTCAAAACTACTCACCGGTTTCACTGACCCAGCTTATAAGTCCTTCAGGAAACGACCCATTTTCTGATTCAGCTTGTACCAGGATTGTAACCGTCAAAGGAAATTCCATGGAGCCCCTCTTTAAAGACGGTCAAACTACTACATTTAACAGATGCATCGAAGGTAAAAAGGATGACTTAAAAGCAGGAACTATAGTTTTGGTTGAAAAAACTTTTCAACCAGAGGAAATTGTGATAATTAGGAAGAAGGTAGGAACTGGCTCGGATGTAAAATATAACGTCTCAACCAATAGTTCCCCGAGCCCGACCAAAGAAGTTCCCGTCTCCGAAATAAAAGCAATTTACGAGGTCAAATAACTCCTTTTGCTATAATTGCCCTGATGGGAGTTGAGATGGACACCCCAGGCAGGAAATTGAATTCTCTTATTGAAAGGCTGGCTCAAGATTGTGCTAGAGGTATTAATTACCGAACCTTGAAGGAGCAGGGTCGGATCGATGAGGCTAATAATTGGGCCCTTGCTCATAATATGTTAACAGAAGAGCAGTTAATAACCATGGAGAATCGTGCCGCTTTGATTAGAGAAAATCTAAGAAGTCAAGACGGACGGCCTTTGGTAAATTTTGAAAGGCAACGGGCACATAAACCATTTAGAGAGGCTAAAGGAAGGAGAAGTACACGCAATCCATATCTTACTGGGCAGATGTATTTGGAACAAACCTACCCGGATGGTTATGAGAGAGTGTGGGGTCCACGACCAAAGGATGAGAAGCAAAAAATAGAGGTTTTAGACCCAGAAAGAAAAATTAATAGCATGTATTACCGGAAAAGAATGAGCAAAATACATCTAGAAGATATTAGCCATGTTTGGAGTGAATTTTTGAAAAGTGTCGGGTATACACAGAAGGAAATGAGGGAGAGGCTGATGAGAAATATGTCAGAGGCTATTCAGAGATTGATGGAGGCTGGTGTTTGGGGATTCATTACGAAAGGAACTTTGAATGCTGAGGAGTTAAGTGCAATTCGTGAAGCACTGAATGAATTCGTTATCGACCGGGATTGGGATTCTTCCGAGTTAATAACCATTTATCCTAACGAAGGGACATGGTGGAGAGACGTTTTTGGGGTTAATTCCCAAGAGGAATTATTTGAGGTTAAAAATGGAGTGAAACTTGACAGCCATGACTAAAAAAAATTAAACTATCCTAAGTGGAAACACTAGCGACATTCTTTGTAGGACTCGTAGCCTTCGCAAACTCCATGGCTCCCCAAGCAAATCTTCCCCAAATTTTGGGGGTAAGGGTTTTAGGGGAAGACGATGAAGTCAGTACAGTATCGGCCGACGTAGATGACGGGGAGGATGAGGATGTGGGTGAAAGATCAAGAAGCGAGCTTAAAAAGCGCCTTGCACAGGTGAATGAAGATCGGAAAGATGCTCTAGAGGAAATAAGGGCGAGTAGACGGGTAGCTCTTGAGGCTGCAAAGAAGGCACGGGAAGAGGCCTTGGATGAGGCTAAAGCCCGAAGAGAGGAATTTAAAGAGCAACTTGAGGAGCTAAGAGACGAAAGGAAGGCGAAAGTAGTTGAGAATATTGACGAGCGACTTGCGGCCATAAATGAGAAGTGGATAAACCATTTTAATAAGATTCTTGGTAGGCTTTCTGAAATCCTTACCAAGATTCAGGGAAGGGCCGACGCGCTCGCCGAAGACGGTGTTGATGTGACCGAAGTAAATTCCGCCATTGCCGATGCCCAGGCAGCAATTGACGCCGCTCAGGCGGCGGTCGATGCCCAGGCAGGAAAGGTTTATATAATTGGAATTACCGGCGAGGAAAACTTGGGCGAGAATGTAAGCGAAGTGATACATGAGCTGAGGGCAGACATTGCCGCCGTCCGCGAACTTGTAAAAGACGCAAGAAGGTCCGTACACGACGCCTTTAAAGCACTCAAAGACGCAGCAGGGGAGCCCGACGAAGATGAAGACGAAGGGGAATTAACGCCGACCGTTTCGGTAGCGCCAACGTCAACACCCACGCCTACACCGACACTATGAGACAAAAAGGAATAACACCAGTCATAATTTTAGTAGCCGTTGGAGCGCTTATTTTATTGGGTTCGGCTGGTGCTTACTATTATTTTAAGATGTCTGGTAAATCTTTATATGAAACTGCAACCACATATGTTGCACCGAAGCCAACTGGTGAGAATCCAGTTTCAGACTACGACGATTCGGGAACTCTAGAGAGTGAACTCGATGAAACTCAGGTGGATGCTTCGGATTCGGACTTTAACGAGCTAGAAACTTCAGCCTCATCCTTGTGATATCATTGAGGTGAGATGACCCCTTCCTCATTTTTGACCAAAACTTTTGATTTTAATCTCGGGAATCTGACATTCTCTCCTACCTATGTGATAGCTGGAGCTATAGTATTTTTGCTGTTTCTTCTCGTACTAACTCTCGCCCAGGTCAGGAGACATCTTTTAAACTGGTCCATAAAGGGTGGGATTTTTGGGATATCCTTGGGTTTTTTACTCGCACTCATTTTTGAAGGGTTTTTACTTATTGGTGGGAGAACTATAATCACAGAATTTTTAGGTTGGAAAAATGCTCCAAAGCCCATTGTAAACATACTCGATGCCGGGAGGGCAAAATTGGTGAAAGTCTTGGGGGTAACAGATGAAATTCCGGTAAGCTCTGCCAAAAATTATTCTAGTGACGAGGTATTAGACGCTTTCCAATCCCTCTCTCCCAAGGACCAAGATAAGGTCCGCGGGATGGTTTGTGAGTTCTAAGGGTTTATACTTCAAGCATGCAGGATACAAAGCAGAAAATAGACAGTTTAAGAGAGCGATTTGAAGCTTTCGCAGGGTCTTTTGAAGTTGAGAAGAAAAAAGAGGAAATTGCCAGGCTAACTGCCGAGAGTTCCGACCCTGACCTTTGGAAAGACCCCGAGCGGGCAAAAAGGCTGATGCAAGGATTGGGGGATCTAAAAAAGGAGGTTTCAGAATTTGAAAGCTTGGGGGCCGTAGTTAGCACACTCACTGAGTTTTCCGGAAAAGAGGAACTAGCCCAGGATTTAGCGGCTGAAGTCGAAAAAGCCGAGAAAATGCTTGAGAAGTTTGAACTTACGTCTTTCCTTTCGGGGGAATATGATGAGAAAAATGCGGTAGTGGGGATTCACGCGGGCCAAGGGGGAACGGAAGCAATGGATTGGGTAAGCATGCTTTATAGAATGTACACGAGGTTTTGTGAAAGAAGGGGCTGGGAAGTAACAACGCTTGATTTAACCCCCGGCGAGGAGGCCGGAACAAAAAGCGTGACTTTTAAAGTCAGGGGGAAATACGCCTATGGCTACTTGCGAGGTGAGGCTGGAACCCATAGACTTGTTCGCCAGTCACCTTTTAATGCGGATAAACTTCGGCAAACCTCTTTCGCACTGGTTGAAGTAATTCCGGAGCTTTCCGAAGTGGACCTTCCTGATATTGTCATTAAAGACGAAGATCTCGATTGGCAATTCTTTAGAGCCAGCTCCCAAGGAGGGCAGAATGTACAGAAAGTTTCAAGTGCGGTGAGACTTAAGCATAAACCCACAGGTTTAACAGTTACTGCCCAGGTAGAGCGTTTTCAGGAACAAAACAGAAAAATTGCTCTAAATCTTTTGAGGGGAAAATTGTGGATGTTGGAAAAGCAAATGGCGAAAGACACTAAAAGGGAAATTAAAGGCGAATATAGACCAGCCTCCTGGGGAACACAAATCCGCTCCTACGTACTCCACCCGTATAAGATGGTAAAGGATTTAAGGACGTTAGTTGAAACCGGAGACACAGAGAATGTTCTTGACGGAGACCTTGATAAATTTATAGAGGCCGAGCTTAGAGAAAAGATTTCCTTGTAAGAGAATTTGTTCGATGTTATATTAATTGCATGGAGGAAAAGCCCGAAGTTTCACCCACACTCGCTGCAAAGGTTGACCTTGTAAAGGAGTTTCCCAAAAGGAGCTTCAAGGGAACGGTAGTCATGGCTTTGGCTGCGTTCTTGGTTGTTTTGGGAGGTGTTGGAACGGGATATTTTCTTTCAGGCAGGAGCCTTGGAGGAAGTACCAAGGAGGTTGCACCTGGAGCGGAAGCTTCTGCGACCGAGGCGGGGCTTTCCGATGAATCCACATTTAGGGATTCG
>Ga0209518_1002599_pt1 | contig 16556 bp, 15 predicted proteins | sample RifGroB1_FD_183993 | JGI IMG/M metagenome (GOLD analysis project Ga0209518, IMG submission 183993) | Groundwater microbial communities from Rifle, Colorado, USA - Groundwater B1 (SPAdes) (version 2) | ecosystem: Environmental > Aquatic > Deep subsurface > Groundwater | place: Rifle, Colorado...
CCCCTTGCTGTTCACGAAGTAGCGAGCCTTGTCCGTCTCGCCAGGCGAGACGGGACCATCGACTTCGGGGGCTGACGGGGTCTCCGAGAAGCCGAGCGGGAAGGTGATGTCTCCCGACGAGATGATGCGGGCCCGGTCGACCCCGTTGGTCCAGATGACGTAGTCGCTGAACTGGACGAACTGGTCCGGAGTCCGCGGACGGTCATCGTCGGCCAATGCCTGAACGGCGGCCCCCGCCGGGTCGACGGTAGCCTGCCACGGGGCCGCCGGGTCGCTGCCCTCGAACGTCCACATGGTCGACCCCGCGTGCATGAGCAGGGTCGTCCGCTCGCGCAGCCGGGCACTGAACAGGCCGTGCGGCGTGCCGATGAGCGGATAGCCCGCCCCGAGATCGTGGATGAGCGGACATGGCCCGCGCACGGACTCGAGCCCGCCGTCCGGATGCGGCACCATGTTCTGGATGAAGCCCGCGACGTTCTCGGCAAAGACCTGAGAGCTTTCGCCCTCCGGGATCATGCCGCCGTCGCCACCCGTGGCTTGCATCCCGTCGATGACGACCATGTTCGGAGGACCGGCCATGCTTGCAGACTACCTCATGGGAAGCCGGACATCCACTACCGGGTCACGTCCGGTTCGACCGATGGGCCACAGGCAGCCCCGCCGGGATGATCTGGGACGGAACGGTCGGGACCGGAATGGCCTGGATCGAGATGGGCTCGGAGACGTCACCGACGTCACCGACGTTGACCATCGAGATGGGCTCGCCGACGTTGATCACGGCACCGTTGCCCCTGACGACACCCGCGGTCTCCTCCGGGAAGCCCTCGCCCAGGGGATGCCAGCCGATGCTCTGCGACCAGACCCAGTCCGCCGGGTGCGGCTGGTAGTTCTGCTTCGTGAGGTCCACGTCGCCGGGGTACGGGGTGAACTCGAATCGGTCGCCGTGGGCCCCCACGAAGGCGGCCTGCCAGTCGTTGGGGTTGTTCTCGTTGTCGTCGACGGCGACGGGCCCGCTCGCGCGGACGCCGTTCTGGAGGGTGACCGACCAGATTTCTCCGGGGACGGGCTTGGGCAGGCGGACGGACATGTGAACTCCTGTTCAGGTATTTGATCGTCAGGTACCCAGCCAGCATAGCGACCTGTTGCCTGCGGGTCAACTCTCGAAGAGCGTCCCGGTCCGCGGGATCCGGCCATCGCCGACGCCGCTGTAGTGCTTCGGCGTCACGATCCCGCTTCCCGACCGCCGCCTGTTGCGCAGCCGCGCGTGCGTCTGGTGGGCCAGCTTCTGGTACTGGTCGAAGCTCGCCATGTCGTTGCCGTCGAGCAGCGACATCTGAGCCATGAACAGCCAGAAGTAGACCATGCCCGCGTCTTCACGGACAGGCACGACGTCGTAGTCATGCGACAGCTCACGCGGGAAGCGGCTGATGTCGAAGTCGATCTCGTACCGCTGGTCGGGCACCGGGTAGAGGTTCCAGCCACGGTACCCGGTCGACCGGCGATACCGGCGAGACAGGTCCGGGATGACCGAGCCGTCCCAGACGAACTGCGCCTTGGTTCCCAGCACGCTCGTGTCCGTCGGTTCGATCTCGGTCAGCAGGTAGGCGATGCCGTCGGCCTCGAGCCCCGTGAACGCACCGACGATGCCACTGGTGACGAAGGCGTCGTTGTAGACGTAGATCCGGACACGCCGACCGGTGCGCCCATAGCGGAGATCCGCGACGTCGCCGAAGCCCATCATCTCGTCGATGTTGGTAACGCCGACCATGACACGGCGAAACGGCACGGCCGTGTGGACCGCCGTCGTGCTGACCGGGCTTGGCGGCGACTCCCAGATCGGATCGCGGATGCCGCCCGTGCCGTCCTGCCATTCGGCGTCGGCCCGGCCCCAGACGTAGGTGGCGAAGAAGCGGAACGTGCCCGTCTGCCACGGACCGATCCACTCGGTGGCGACAGCCGGCACTAAGTCTATCGCCGGGGCTCGCCGCGGCCCGTTCATCTCGAACCGCCGGGTGCCGGGGAAGACCGCCGTTGGCGGCCCTGTCGTTTCGCCCCGGGTGTCACGCATGTCCATGTCGCGGGCGTCGGCCGTGTCGATCAGCGTGACCTCGTCGTGGTTGCCGTCCCAGACCCGACCGGAGACCTTCGGGCCGACGATGTCACCGGGGAACCACAGGGCCTCCTGGACGATCCGGAAGGCCATCCCGTCGTCGGTCAGATTCCTCCAGGGCCGATCGAGGGAGACGTAGTAGGTCAGGATGGGATTCAGCTTCTCGACGGCTGACCACCACTCCAGGCTCTGCCGACGGTGCCACTGACCGTCGGGGTCCTGGATCTCCAGCCACATGACCCCGTCCCACGTCCCGTCAACCGTCGGCACCCACGTCGTCACCGACGCCGGGTCGCTCAGGATGGTGCCCGCCTCGTCACGAAGCTCGAGCACGAGGCTGTCGGTCGTCGTCTGGATCGTCGCCCTGACGTCGCTCGCGCTGGAGTTGACGTCCGGGTAGACGACCTGGTGAGAGACGTCAGGCAGGAGTTCGTCCGGGAACATCGTGGCCGTGTCCACGAGCGCCAGGTTGGCCGCCTCCAGGGCCTTGGCGTTGAACGGCGCTCCGGTGGACTGCCAGCCGCCCCGCTGGTTCAGCGCCCGGGTCCGATACGCGATGACGCTCTGATCCATGAGACCTCCTGGCATCCACAGAATAGCAGGTCACAAGCACAAAGGGCAGACGACCGGATGGCCGTCTGCCCTGAAATGCTCAGGCCTGCCTACGGGGTGAGCAGAACGGTCCCGTAGGCGTCGGCGCCAACGGTCTCGAGGATCACGCCGATGATGCGGTGTTCCTCGCCAGCCACCCAGACGTCACCCCGGCCCGCCGTGGCCGACGGCACGATGGCGTCACCGCGGGTGAACCCGGCGGCGTCGGCCCGGATCTCGGCCATGCCGCCGGAGCCGATCTTCTTGATCCAGCCACCGTAGCCCGCCACGATGGCGTGCTGGCAGATGCCGAGGGTCTGGTCACGGCGGCCCGAGGCCGTCGCCGACGTGCCGTAGTAGCCCCAGGAGGCCACGAGGTCCGTGCTGTCGTCGCGGGTGATGATCTCCCCGGCGGCCCAGTCAGCTCCCTCGTTGTTGTAGACGAAGAGCCACTCGCCCTCGCCGTACGCGCTGTAGCTGAGCAACGCCGACAGGTCGGTGGCGTTGAACCCCTCCTCCTCGATCGACGTGGGCCGGCGGCGACCGAGCCACATGGGCAGCTCGGCCAGGAGGATGAAGTTGTCCACGGTGGCAGCAGCCAGCGTCGCCGCGACCTGGTAGGTCTGAGTGACGGGCTCGCTGTACATACGTCCGAGATCCATGTCAGTTTCCTCCACTCACGCAGGCCTGGGCAGCCAGGTTCTTGCAGAGCAGGATGTGGTGGTCGGCGCCGTGGGTGTAGAAGCCCTCCTGGGTCTCCTTCTGCTTCTCGAGAGGGGGGAGGTCCAGGGCCTCGTACTCGATGTACTCCCAGCCGTCGGTGTTGATCATGTAGGTCACGCCGTTCTCCGGGTGGGCCGGGGCCGCGCTCGTGAACTGGGTCGTGTCGATGTCGTACTCGCAGCAGACGAGCGCGCCGTCGCCGAGGTCGAGCTGGAGGAGGCTGTCCTTCTTCTCGTCCCGGGCGTCGTTGACGACCACGCGGACCTGCTGGCGGGCCGACTCGCGGTAGTTGGAGTAGGTGACCGGGTCCATCAGGATGACGTCGGGACCCTTGTTGGCGCCCTGCGCGTAGTGAGCCGCGTCACGCCACGCGATCTCCATGGTGCGCATGCCGTTGGTGGCCCAGGACGCGATGTTGCGCCACTGGTTCGCGTAGAAGATCGAGCTGTCCTTCGTGAGGCTCTGGACGAGCTCGTTCTGCGCGGCGAAGGTCGCGAAGTCGAACAGCCCGTTCTCGGTGCCGGCGACGACGCCCGTGGCGTACTGCCCGTTGAGGACCGTGGCTCCGCGGAACTCGGCCGTGCCCGAGGACAGACCGCCGGGCACGCCGGTCATGCGCGCCTTGTTCAGGTCGTTGTAGTAGGCCTCGATCGGGACCATCGCGTAGCGCGTGACCAGGTCGAGGGCCGCACCCGGACCGACGTTCTCGCGGACGTCCTTGATCGGGATGACGGGAGAGACCGCCCACCGGAACGGGTCCAGACGGATCTTCCGGACGATGCGGTAGCGGGTGTGGCTGAGCGACTCATCGCCGCGCAGGATCATGCGACCCCGGGCGGGCGAGCCGACCACGAGCGTGCGCTCGACGAACGCGCCCTGGGGCGCCTGCTTGGTGAGCTTTCCGGAGACGAGATCCTCGAACCAGTGCTTGGTCTTGAAGGTGTGGATCCCGCTGTCCTTGAGCTCCTGCAGCGTCGAGTTGAGTACTTCGAGGCTGGGCATGGTGGAGTTTCTCCCTGGAAGATGATGGTTTCCAGGACTTCCGGCGTGTGGCGTAGACGCGCAGCAGCCGGGATCGTCCCGTCTGCCGTTCTGCGTCTGCCCTTTCGCTGCGGACTCCGGAGAGCTACCCGCGTGTGCGTCAGGAACGTCACGGCTGCAATCACGGTACCGCCGTTACGAAACACTGTCAAGGTAGCCAGTGTCGTTATGCCGTTGCCGGACAGCCGTGCTACCCTCAAGCCATGAATGAGGACGCTGCATCACCGTTCTGGCTGCTCCCGGCGGAAGATCCGCCGGAGATCCCGGAAACGGAGATGTACACGCTGCACCCGGACAAGGCGGGCGCGGACATCTGGTACGAACAGGGGGCCTACCAGGAGGATGACGAGGGCCACAAGATCCCGCTCGACTTCAACCGGATCTACGACCTGCTCGCCGACCCCTACGCCTTCGTGAGCATGTGCCAGATCGATCTCGAAGGCGGTGGCATGAGCTACGTGCCACTCTCGCGCTTCCAGAAGTGGCTGCTGTACGGCATTCACACCGATCGCTGGGTCATCGTCGACAAGTACCGCCAGGCGTACATGACGACGGTGAGCGTGCTGTGGCTGCTCCGGGACTGCATGTACCTGAAGGGCACGAAGGGCGTCCTCATCGCCTGCGACGACAAGACGGCTGAGGATGCTTTCGAGCGGGTGCTGTACGCCTACGAGCATCTTCCGCACGCCGTGCGGGTCCCGCTGCGCAAGGGCCACCGCGGGAGCATCCGCGAGATCAAGTTCGTCCACGGCGGCAGCATCAAGATCGTCACGGCGTCGGGCCGGTCCCCCGCCGTCGGCCGTGGCCTGTCCCGCATCGTCGTGACGGAATGGGGCGAGACGATCTGGCAGACCCGGGCGGCCATCAACCTCTTCCCGACCATCTACAAGCGGCCGCACGGCCGGCTCATCCTGGAGTCAACCCCGGGGCGGGCCGGGTCGCACCACCAAGCCATGTGGTTCGCGGCGCTGGACGCGGCGCAGGACGTCATCGACAAGCACGACATCAACGTCCGGCCGGTGCGCGACGACATCGCCATCGACGAGGAGGACGACACCGTCGGGTCCTGGGCGTCCTGGGAAAAGCAGCATCCTGACGTCGCGATGATCCTCGCCAAGGCCACGCTGGACGGCATGAAACACGGCCAGATCCTGCTCAAGGCCCCGCGCTATCGACCGTTGTTCCTCGCTTGGTGGCAGGATCCGTCCACCCGTGCGGTCCTACCTCGTGACTTCGTCCCGACCGCCGAAGAGGTCGCGCTCATCAACACCTGTCCCGGGATCGCGCTCGAGAACCTGGCCTTCCGGCGCCAGGCCATCAAACAGTTCTTCAACGAAGACTCCCGGCTGTTCGACGCCAAGTACCCGCCGGATCCTTGGTCTGGCTGGCTCGGCGCTTACGCCCCGCGGCTGCCCCAAGATGCCATCAAGCGCCTGCTCAACCGGGCCATCCCCGAGAGCGCCATCCCCTACGACGAGGTCGCCCGATGTCATGTCCTCGAGGAACCCGTCGAGGGCGACACCTACATCCTCACGGCCGACCCCAACGCCTACGGCCAGCCCGACGGCGATCCGTCCGCTCTTCACGTCTGGCATGCCGCGGACTGGCGTGAAGTCGCCTTCTGGGACGGCCGCGAAGACCCCGACATCTTCGCCAAGCGCATCTGGGACGTCAGCCACTACTTCGGCCGACCGAAGACAGCCCCGACACCAGACGACACCGCAATCCCAGACACCCACCCCTCGATGTCGCACGCCGTGCTGCCCGTATCGATCCGCGGGCTACGGCGGGGCCAGCGACCCCGGGCCGCGGGCTATCGGCCGTGCACGGTCTTCGTCGAGTCCAACGCCGAGGGCTGCATTGCCGCGCTGCGTGCCCTGGGACACCCCGCGCTGTACTGGGACGACCGCCACCATCCGGGCTGGCGGGCCAGCGAGAAGACACTGCGCGCCGCGGAAGCCGACCTGGCCTTGGCGCTCAACGAGGGCGACATCGACATCCGGTCGCTGGGCACGCTCAAGCAACTGCTGCTCTACGACGGCACGCAGCGAAGCCGCCGGATCAAGGACGACAGCGGACGGACCCACCACTTCGACCGTGCCCGGTCAGTCGTCATCGCCGCGGCCGTCTTGCGATTCCGTGAGCACGCCCCGCGAAATCGGCGGAAGGCCGCCGGCCTGATCGACGATGCCGATTCCGTCCATGGCTTCGTCGGCGGCGACGAGACCGAGATCGTCCCGCAGGACTTCGACATGGAGCGGCTGATCGCAGAAGCGCAGCGGCTCGAAGACGAAGGGTTCACCGTCGAGATATGCCCGATCACGCGAGCCGTCTACGCGAGCAAGCCCGACATGACACACGACCAGATCTGGCCGGGTCCCGGCGCCAAGACGGATCCGCGAATCCCATTCAGCCAGCGACGATGACAAACCGGCAACACCACGGTAGGATACCGACATGAGCCGAACGAAAGCCGACGACATCCGCGAGCTGATCGAGTACCACAAGAGCGCGCGGCAGACGAGCGGGGAAGACGATGCCGTCACGAAGACCCGGGCCTACCTCCGGGGCGACTTCCTCGGCCGGGACTGGCGGCGGAATCAGGGCGCGGACACCGACAACAAGTTCTTCACGTCGAAGAACTTGATCTACGCCATCACCGACGCGGCCGTCACCGGACTGGTCGGCGACAACCCGAAGGTCAGCGTCCAGGGCGAAAACCCCGAGTCGGTCGAGCTCGAACCCGTCGTCAACGGTCGGCTCGACAAGGTGTTCGACGCCAACGAGATCCGCGAGTCCTGCGTCGCCGCGCTGACCGACGGGGTCACGGTGGGCCGCGGCGTGTTCAAGGTCGGCTGGGGCACCGACAACTGGCTGCGCTCCGGCAACATGATGACGCCGATGCCGATGCCGTCCATCACGACGCCCGACCCCGTCGCCCTGTTCTTCGACGACAGCGTCCGCCTGCGCAAGGACATCTCCTACTACCTGGAGTGCACGCCGATCCGGAAGCGTGAAGTCGACCGCCGGATCAAGACCAAGTCGTACCAGGAAGGCAACGTCTCCGGGGCCAACCCGACCCGCTACCCGAGCTGGCTGGCCGCCGCGTCGCGCACGACACGCGACTTCGTCGCCAACAACAGCTACCTCGGCTGGGTCGAGATCTGGGAGTTCTACGATCTCTACGAGCGCAAGGTCTACCACTACCTGGGCGACGACAAGAAGCTCTTGCTCGAGACCGAGCTGACCCACCCGGTGCCGTACAGCATCTTCTCGCTGAACCACAACGGCGTCGACTGCACGGGGCTGTCCGAGGCCACGCTGGTGCTGAACACGCAGGAGGTCATCAACGACCTCCTGACACTGCTCAACGAGATCACCTACGGGCAGATCCCACGGGTCGGCTACGACGCCAGCCGGATCGACCCGGACGACCTGAAGGAGGCCCTCCGGTCTCCCGCCGGGACGTTCGTGCCCCTGCCGCTGTCCGACGACAACGGCCGGACCGAGAGACTGGCCAACCTGTTCTTCCCGTTCCCCTACGCCGAGCACCCCGAAGGCGTCCGCGAGATGCTCAGCATCCTCGAGGACATCGCCTCGTTCGTGAGCGCCCTGGCCGACGCCGCCCGCGGCCAGATCACGAACGCGCGCACAGCAACCGAGGTGGCCGTCATGCAGGCGCAGATGTCGAACCGGCTCAGCGGTCGCCGCAGTCGGTTGTTTGATGCGCTCAAGGACGTCGCCTACAAGTGCATCCGGCTGGACCAGCTCTACCTGAAGGGCAGCACATGGGTCCGCACGGCGGGACGCGCCGACATCAGCAAGTTCGATCCGCGGGCCATCCGCGACACGGACCTGGAGTTCAAGTTCATCCCGTGGAACCCGGTCCAGCAGAACCCGAGCGTCATCATGGACGCCATGGCCAACCTCTACTTGGCCCTGGCCCAGTCCGAGAAGATCAACAAGGATGGCCTCGACGCGTGGCTGGCCCGCGGGCTGGGCGCCCCCGAATCGATCATCCGGCCCGACGCCGAGATGCAGGCGACCCGCCTGCTGATGGCCCAACAGGCCGAAGCCGCCGGGGCCCCACCAGTGCTTCCCCCCGAAACCGCCCCCGGGCCGATGCCGACCGGGGCAGCCCAACCGATCGTTCCCCAAGACGTCCCCGAAACGGCGACCCGGGCCACGCCCGTCGCCGCCGCCAACACGTCGGTGACCCCGACATCTCCGGTGTAGCCATAAGGCAAAGACATGGCGTACAAGCGTAAAGAAAATCGGGAGTGCATTCACTGCAAGCATCTGCTGCTCCGCACATCCTGGACGGCTGGGGAAGATCCTGAGCCGACCTGTCCGGCCTGCGGTGGGCCGACCCGGTTCGTCCGGATCAGCAAGCTGGAGTCTGCCCACGTCCTCGATGACAGCGACGGCCCACGACGGGCGCCGAGCATCGTCGGGCTCACCGAGATCGACTACAACGGCAAGCGGATCCCGATCGCCGAAGTCGATGCCAAGGTCGCGGGCTTCAACCAGCGGATGGTCGACGAGGGCCGCCCTCACCTCGTCGCCCAGGTCCAGACCGAGACGACCACGACCCGGTCCGACGAGATCCGTCACACGGCGCTGACGGCCCAAGCCGCGAACGGTGTCGACGCCAAGGCCAAAGAGGCCTACACGGAAAAGCTCGAAAAGGTCAAGGCCACGGCCACGACGGCAGCCATCGCCAACAACGAAAACCCCACCGCGGCCACCAAGGCCGCCGCCCAATCCATCGGTTCGCAGCAGGCGTTCGTCGCCGGCCAGTAGGAGCAGAGATGCCCGACCAGAACTACTACAAGAAGGTCAAGAAGATGGCCGACAACGGCGGGGCGATGCCAACGGCCCCGACCGACGAGATACCGCTGCCGCCCGGCGCCCCCCAGACGCTCGAGGAAGCCGGGCTCACGCCCGAGGAGGCCCGCGGGATGGAGCAGACGATCGACGAGGCCAACGCGGCCATGGCCGAAGCCGGGCTCGAAGACGAGCCCGAGCCGTCCACCGAAGACATGGCCGTGCTGGCCGAGGCCATCGGTGTCGACGTCGGCCGTGCCGCGGCCGTCTACGAGGCCGCCCAAGCCCACCCGAAGCTCCGCGGCAAGTCCGTCGCCGAGATCGCGGAGATCCTGGCCGCCGACTACTACCTGAAGGCCGAGATCCTCAAGCTGGCCGGGGACCCGGCCGAGACGGCCGGCTCCCCTGAGATGGCCGGGCCTCCCGAGATGCCGGGTCCGGGGATGCCGGCCATGCCCGGCAAGGAGATGATGGGCAAGGGCCCGACGGGCAAGGAGATGATGTGATGAGCACCAGCGAAGGACTCGGCGGTGGTGGTGGTGGTGGTGGCGAGGCTTCAGCTTCCTCGGCAGCCCCGGCCGCCACAGCAGCCCCTGCTTCCCCCACGGGCTCTGACACGGCTGCCCCGACAGGCTCTGACACGGCAAGCCCCGGCCAGGCCACCACGACAGCCCCAGCAGCCCCCGAGGCAGCGGCAGCAGCAGCAGCCCCCACAGAAGCCTCTCCGGGGACTCCCGGGGAGGCCCCCGTGGAGACGCCGTGGTCGGGCGAGGTCGCGGGTCTGGAGACCGCGACCTGGTTCGCCAGCCTGACCGACGACATCAAGGCGATGGTCAAGAGCGGCATCCAGCAGAAGATCAGCAACCTCGAACGGATGGGCGCCGATAACGCGGCGAAGGCGAAACAGTCGCTCACCGAAGCCCAGGCTGAGGCGGGCCGCGTCGCTTCTGACCGCCAAGCCCTGCAGGCCGAGATGCGCGAGTCCCGCCAGGCCATCGAAGCCGATCGGGCGCGCATCCGCCAGATGTTGCTCAACCCGCCCGAGAACGGCGCGGAGGCGGTCGCCCAAGCAAGGGTCACCGAAGAGGCCGCGGCTCAGCTCTCGGCCGCCGAGGTCGAGCTGACCGAAGCGCGTGCCGCCATCGAAGCCGCGGAAGCCGCCAAGCAGATGTCGGCGCAGACGTCGCTGAAGCTGCAGCAACAGCTCGCCGAAGCGGCCGACCAGATGCAGATCATGAAGCACGACCTCGAAGCCGCTCAGCAGATGGCTCGGCAGATCCAGTCCGACCGCCTCGAAGAGGTCATCCGCCAAGTGGACCCGGACATCCTGGCGGACGGCAACGAGGCCGCCTTCGACGAGCTCGCCCGCGGGCTCAGCGTCTACGGCGACGAACCGTTCACCGAAGAAGACCTGGCTCGCGAGATCAAGAAGGTCCGAGCCGTCCATCCGATCCCGGGCGCCCCGAAGGACGTGCCCGCGTCGATGGCCGCGATGGCCTCCGGAGGCACAGCGTCGCCCGCCGCGGTCGTGGGCGTCGAGAAGGACTACCACCGGCTGGTCCGGCAGAAGCAGGAAGACATCCACCGACTGGCTAAGTCCCGCCAGGCATAATCAGAACCTGGACATCGTCCGGGCCAGGATGGCCTTCTTCAACAGACGGGTTTCGGCCTCGGTCCGATCCTTTTTGGCCTTCAGCTCGGCAATCAAGGCGTCGAGCTTGGCCTTCGGGATCGGACCGTCGCCGTCCTTGAGGCCGAAGTGGGCCCGGAGCGACCCGGGTCGCTTGATGGCCCCCTTCAGCCACTTCTTGCCAGACACGGCGAACTACCCGACGGCCCAGACCTGGAAGTGCTCGAGCACGAGCGTGGTGCCAGCGGCGTCCGTGACACCGGTGACGTCGATGTCCACGTCGGCCGAGTTGTTCATCGCGACGGTGTAGGTGCCCGCGGCGGATCCGGCCACGTCCATGCCGTCGTAGGCCGGCGTGGTGTTGAGCGTCGCGACCTTGTACTCCATGTGACCCACGACGGTGCCCGCGCCGGCCGAGCAGTCCGTCCGCGCCGCCAGCGTGCCCTTGAAGTGGATGAGCTGGTTGGCCGCGATCTGCCCGCCACCGCCCAGCGCTCCGGTGTCGAAGACCAGCGTCCCCGCCGTGCCGTCGAGGAACATGCGGATCTGCACCGTGGCCGCCCCGCCGGAGATCGCCGTGACGCCGATCACGCCCTCGAACGCCAGAGCCGTGTTGAGCTTCATCGTCGCGGTCGGCACCGAATAGGTGCCGGTGCTGAAGATCGCGTGGACGTTGCTGACGTTGGCCGACGCGGTCAGCCCGGCGTGCGCCCGGCCGCCGATGACCCGCGGCGTACCCGCGGTGACACCGTCGTCGGTCGTCACCCGGTAGCCGAGAGTGATGATCTCCGTCTGCGTGTTGATCGAGAAGATGCTGTTGGCCCCCTCCTGGATGAGAAAGGCATCGCCCAGCGCGCCGGGCAGGGTGATCGTGAACGTCTGGGCCGCGTCCATGTCGATGGCGACGGTCCCGGTGGGGTCGAAGTCGACGTTGGTGCCGGTGAAGGTGACCGTCCCGCCGCTCACGTCCAGGCCCGCGTTGGCGTCGAGGTTGCCGCCGAAGTCGGCCTGGCCGGTGCCGAAGTCCCAGGTCGGGTTGCCGGTCGCCGTCACGGCGCCCGCACCGGCATAGTTGATGGTCGGGTTGCCACCGTCACCGAAGACGATCGCATCGTCGGCGGTCAAGGTGAGACCGCCGGTGCCGCCGCCGCCGTTGATCGCGTCGATGGTCAGCACCAGCGCGCCCGCACCGGTCCCGTTCAGGCTCCACGTCGCGCTGGCCCCGGACTGCAGCGTCAGCGCGTCACCGTCAGTGCAGGTGAAGTTGGACGCTCCACCGGCGTCGAGGCTGATGCCGCCGACCGCGTCGATCGTGATGCCACCCGCCGCTCCCGTCGCGTTGATGTCGATGGCGTCGGCACCGGTACCGGCCGAAGACAGCACCAGGGAGGAGTCGACGGCCCCGGTCACTTCGATGGTGAGATCCTGGCCCACGCCGGACGCCGCCAGCGCGATGCTCGAGGCCGCACCGTTGATGGCGACGGCGAAGGCCTGGCCGGCATCCATCGCCAGGTTGAACGAGCCGGTAGGATCGAGGTCGATGTTCGTCCCGGTGAAGTCGATCTCGCCGGTCGCGATGAAGATGGTGGCCGCGTTGAGGCTGATGCTGGTGGCCACCGCGGACCCGACATTGATGTCGCGAACACCGCCGGTGCCGATGTTGACGTTCTGTGCGATGTTGTCATTGCCGACGTTGATGGCCCCGGCCGAAGACTCCAGACTGACGGTGCCCGATCCGTCGATGTCGACCGTCGTGGTGCCCGTGAGCGACAGCGCTCCGGCCCCGTCGTAGTGGACCGCCCCGGTGCCGTCGCCGAAGTCAGCCGTGGTCGTGCCGATGATGTCCAGGTCACCGGCACAGCTGATGTCCATGCCACCACCGACACCGGTCGTGGTGATCTGGAGGGCGTCGGCCGTGGTGCCTTCCGCCAGCAGGATGAGGCTGGAGTTCTGGGCACCCGTGACCGAGATGGTCAGGTCATGGGCCGCACCCGTGGCCACGAGCGTGATGTTGGAGGCGGCCCCGTTGATGTCGACCGAGAAGGCCTGACCGGCGTCCATGGCGAGGTCGAAGGTGCCCGTGGGGTCCAGATCGATGTTGGTGCCCGTGAATGCGAAGGCCCCGACCGAGACATCGAGACCGTTGACGGCATCCACGTTGCCGTTGAACGTGACCTGCCCGCTGCCGAGCTGAGTCAGCGCCGGGTTCGTGACCGCGTTGCCGAGGTTGATGATCTCAGCGGCGTTCTGGGTGTCGACCTCGATGTAGTTGTTGGCCGCCTCCTGGATGAGGAAGGCCGCGTCGAGCGCATCGGCGATGTGGATGGTGACGGTCTGGGCCGCATCCATGGCCAGGTCGAAGGTGCCGGTCGGGTCGAGATCGATGGCCGTCCCGTCGAAGGCGAGCGTCCCCGTGCCGACGCTGACGGTCGTGGCGTCGATGTTGATCGCAGTGGCGGCCGCCGAACCGATGCCGATGGTCCGGGCTCCGGACGTACCGACGTTGATGGCCCCACCCACGTTGTCGTTGCCCAGCCCGAGGGCTCCGGCCGAGGAGTTGATCTGGATGGCGCCATCCGCGTCGATGTCGAGCGTGCCCACGCCGCCGTCGATGACGATGCTGGCCGCGGCGGCCGAGCCGACAGTAATGTCACGGGCCCCGGCCGTGCCGACGTTGATCGCCTGCGCGACGTTGTCGTTGCCGATGTTCAGGACACCGGCCGAAGAGTTGACGCTGATGGCCGCGCTGGCGTCGATGTCGATCTGAGCCAGTGCCGACGTCAGGTTGCCGCTGCCCAGGACGGTGAGCAGAGCCGTCCCGCTGTTGTTCTGGATCTGGAAGTCGGTGGCCCCCGTGTCCGTGCCGGTCCGGAAGATGGTGCTGACGGCCGCGCCGACACCGTCGAAGATCCAGTTGCTGTTGGTGGCGTCCAGGGTGATCGCCGCGAGCACGTTGGCCGCGCCGGTGCCGGACGAGAAGCCGAGGACGGCGTCGATGTTGCCGGTCTCGCCGTAGCGTCCGACGTAGAACTCGGGACCCTGCCGCGAGCCACCCACGACCTCCTGCTGGATCCAGACCCGGTCGGCCGAGGAATCCTGGTGGAGGGTCGTGCGGATGACGTCGGCTGCACCGTCGCCACCTTCCAGACGAAGCTGCGGGTCCTCGTCGGAACCGGCGACCGCGTCGGAATTGACGGTGAACGTCGTACCCGTGACCCCGGTCGTGACCACGCCCGCCGACGCGTAGTTGGCGTAGGGGTCGATCCGGACCGACCCGGCCGTGGCGCTGACGACCATGACCTCGCCGATCTGCAGTTCGACGGTCCCAGCCGCGAGCGACCAGCCGCCCGGCGTGTCGGACAGATAGACCGGGTCGCCGACGGCGGACCCGTTGGTGTCGACGTCGTCGAGACGCATCGACTTGACGCCGTAGAACTCCTCGCCAGCCCCGGCGTCGCTCTCGGCGATGAGGAGCATTCCGTAGGTGGTCGCGGCCGCAGAGGCGTCAGCGAGCCGCACGACGTCCTCGTCACCGCTGGCACCGTGTCGGATGACGACATCGCCCAGGGCGACGGTCACGCCGGTGTCCGGGCGGACGACGCAGCGACTCAGGTGGTCGACCTGGCGGGTTCCCTTGATGTCGAACGGCTCAACGAACGCCATGACGGCTCCTGTGGACGATTTCCGGTAGGGTTTCGTCCGTAGGGTATCGCGGGAACCGCCCCGGTATACCGTGGTATCCCATTGACCCACGGGCGTGTCCCGCGGGTATTGACATGGTGTTCTCCGGGGCATACCCTGAACGCATGGACCACCTGTCGCTGAAGGTGCACTACGAACAGGTCGATCGGATGAAACAGGTCCGGACGTTCGTGTGCTACCAAGTCCTGCGACCCCGACGCAGTCCCGGGTCCGTCTCGGACTCCGAGATCTGGCGTGAGCTCATCGAGATCGGGCTCGAGGCTGTCGAGGCCCAAAAGGTGGCCGCCGAAACCCACAAGGCCCCGGCCGAAATCCACAAGGAGACACCATGAACGACGACAACGGAAAGCCTGAAGTCACCGCCCCGACCATCCCCGTCTACGGGAGCATGCCCGCGGCCCGCGACCAGGTCGCCCGGATGCTCAACCTCGACGCCTCGGCCGGGTCGCTGTGGCAGCCCTACCTGACCGTGACGCCGGGCGGGCCGGATCCGGCGAAGGTTGCTCCCGTACGCCGTAGGGCCCTGGTCAAGGCCATCCTGGCGATCATCACGACGGCATGCCTCATCGCTGCCATCGGCCTGATCGACGGGTCCATCGTGGACCATGTCGCTCTGGCCGTCCTCCTGGGCTTCTCCGGCTGGCTGACCGTCAAGAACGGTCTCGCCTACCACCGGATCGTCAAGACCCCGCCGGCCGACTGCATGAAGCCGAACATCGGCGTCGTCGGCTACAAGCTGCTGACCATCGACCCGCGGAGCCCGGGGCGGCTCATCGAGACGGCGTTCAAGCTCGGCAACGTCGATCCGCACAAGCTGCCGGCGGCCCAGGCGGCGCTCAACGCGGCCATCGACAGCATCCAGAAGGCCCGGAAGGCCACCGAGCCCGCGGGGCCGACGCCCGAAGCATGATGATATGCTACGGGTAGAGGTGCTCCGATGGAGAAGCGCATGCTCACATTCATCGCCATCGCCGCTGCCATCGGACTCGGTGCTGGGATCGGCGGAACCGTCCTGGTCCAGAGCCTCGGCGGGGACCGGACCAACAAGCATGACGTCGAAGTCGAGGAGGCCCGGACCGACGCCATCGTGGGCTCGAGCGAAGCTGTGGTCGACGGCGTCGAAGCGGCCACCGCGGTCCCGCTGACCGAGGCCGAGACCCGGCTGGCGGTCGTCGAGACCTCCTCACGGGTCATCCTGGCGCAGGCCATCGTCGAGACCGGAGACCTGGCCGCCATCGTGGCGGCCTTCGGCTACGACGCCTGCATCGCGGGCAGCCAGGGCAAGGACGAAGGCTCGGCGGCCTACGGATGCACCGCCCGCGGCACGACACTCGACAGCGTCGTGAAGAAGGCCGTGACACCCCCGGTTCCTGCGACTGATCCATGAAGATCAGCAACGTCATCCCGTTGATCTTGTTCTGGTCGGCGGGTGCCGTCGCGGCAGACGAGATCGCGACGACAGCCACCAACCTGCTCGATCTTGGGATCGCGGGCTCAGCGCTCGGGCTGGCGGGCGGCGTGATCTGGTTCGCCGTCAGAGTCATCGATGCGAAGACGGGCTGGCTGGAGAAGATCCCCGGCAACGTCGTGGAGTCGCCGGAGACGGCCAAGACGTTGGCCGCGCTCGGCGCCAAGATCGATGCCCTGACCGTAAAGGTCGACGACGCCGCGAGCCTGGCCGAGATGGTCCACCTCCACGATCGGATCCTGGCCCACCCCGATCTCGGGCTGCCGCTACCCAAGAGAGTCGAACTCCTGGAATCCCAGCTCCATGTCATCGCCGACACCAAGGTCCTGATGCAGGAGGTGACGGATGTTCTCGGCCGTCTGGCGGGACCCATCGGCGGACGCGGGCCGAACGGAGCCGGTTGAGATGCCGCCCCCGCCGGATGCCGCACGCTTGCTCGACATCGGCTACGCGCAGGGCCTCGT
>Ga0209518_1002601_pt1 | contig 16550 bp, 8 predicted proteins | sample RifGroB1_FD_183993 | JGI IMG/M metagenome (GOLD analysis project Ga0209518, IMG submission 183993) | Groundwater microbial communities from Rifle, Colorado, USA - Groundwater B1 (SPAdes) (version 2) | ecosystem: Environmental > Aquatic > Deep subsurface > Groundwater | place: Rifle, Colorado...
ATTAAAGTAATTAAAAAAGAATACGGTAAATAAGTCAAGATAGAAAATGAAAAAATTTGAAAATATTTTTATTAAAATTTGGAATTTGGGGTAGTCTTTGGGCGTAGTTCAAGTATTGAACTAAAATGGAATGAAAAAAAATAAACTGATAAAAAAGAAAGAGACCTCCTTAAAAAATAAATTACAATTTGGTTTTTATAAAACTTTTTTATATTAGTTCTTTGATATTTTTAATGTCTGGCTTTTTGGCTTCAGGAGATTGATAGAATTTATTATTTTTCAATAAAGTAAAAATAATTCTAATAAATTTTCTTGCAACCATTAAAATTGCTCTTTTATGATGATGCTTTGTTGATTCACTATATTTCTTTTTATAATAAGGTAAAAAATCTGGGTTATGAGTAACAAGAGATTGAGCAGCTTCAACAATATAATAACGAAGGTATCTATTACCTGTTTTTGTTAATTCAGTTTCTTCTGATTTATATTTTCCAGATTGTCTTATTCTCCAAATAATACCAGCAAACTTAGCGACTTGAGATTGGTCTTTAAAATCAGATAAATCGCCAAGTTCTGCGATAATTCCAGCGGCTAAAACATGCCCAATACCTTTAATAGATAAAAGAATGTTGTAATGATTCTGAAAAGTGGCAACAGATTTTAATATCTCTTTATCGATAAGTTTTATTTCTTTTTTATAAAACTTAATTTGATTTAACAAAATTAAAAGAGAATAAGTGACGCTGTCGTGAATAACTCGATTTATTGAATAAGATTCTCTGGCTAAATATTTGACTCTTTCAGCGAGTTCTGGAGAACATTTTATTTTATTTTTACTATGTGTGAGAATGAAATCAACGAGTTCTTGAAGTTCCATATTTGCAATTTTATCGATAGAATCGAATTGAGTAAGTAAATTTATGGAAGTATTACCAAAAGTGTCTGAAAATACATTGTTTTGAACGAACCCACTTGCTTTGATAAAGAGAATAGAAATGAATCTTGATTTTAAAGAAACGAGTTTTGATACAAGATTGAATCGTTCCCTTGTTAAAAATCGTAAAGATAAGTAGTGTGGATTAAACCTTGTATAAGGTGGAAGTTTTCCATTTTTAAGTCTTTCAGCAATAACATAAGCATCATAAGTATCTGTTTTTGGTATTTCAGAATAAGATTTACGAGCATTTTTAATTATTTTTGGGTTGATTTGATAAATATCAAGTTTAAAGTTTTTCAATTTATCATTTTCAGATAAATGGAATGGTAGATGAAAACCATAATTATTTGTAGCTTCAAAACCAATTTTAATGTTATTAAAATTGTGTTTTTTAGCAATAAAAACAGTTTCATCAATAAAACAAGATAATCCAGTTGGATTATTAGCAAATATCTTGTTTTTTTTGGTAGAAAAAGAGTTTGAGTCGATGTCCAGATATTCTACATCAAACTTGTTTAATGCGATATCGATTCCGACAAATAATGTGTTGGTGTGTTCCATAAAGAGCCTCCTTCATATTATGTTAAAAAGTAATTGGGTAACCCTATTCCCATGTAGAGATAACAGCCTCGCCAGATTAGAATTTCACTTGTAAGGATTACTAAAAAACCAAATTGTTAAAGTTTAATTAGTTTTCTTACAAGCTTAAACATCATACGGTTGGAATTTATTCTCTACAGGGTAGGCGGCATTCTTAAAATAGTAGTAATGATGTTATCATTCTACAAGGAGTTTCAGCCTATCCCATACTCTAATAGTGTTACCCAATTTTAATTCAAATTTTCGCTCTTTGAAAGAGCTAAATTTATATATATTATACGAGGATAATACTAATGATGAAAACTTACTCTTTATTCCTAGTAATGGAATAAGGCAAGTAATTAGTAGTAAAAATAAAAGTGGGTATCAATTATGTAATGATAGTATTGATACAACAACTGATATAGTATTTAGTATTGTAAGAAATGATAATTTTAAGAACAAAATAATTCCTTACACAATATATGTTATTGATCCTAGCAAAAACACTATTCCTTCTCCTACAATAGAATCATTTAAAGATAAAGATATGTTAAAAGCTGATTGGATAAATTATCCATTAACAGAGAGTATGGAGTTTTTGTTATATAAAAGTTCAAATCCAAATGAGGATACATCTAACTGTGTTTATCAAGGTAAAAATTATAGTTACCAAGATACGGATATAGAATCATATAAGTTTTATTACTATAAAATAGGTATTAAGTTTGATGATGGAAAAATAGTAAAATCAGATTATACAGGTGCTGTTGCAAGTCCAATCATAAAAGATAATTATGAACCAAATAATGATAACCTAAAAGATAATATAACTTCTCTAAGTTCTGGAAATATAGTAGCAAATATCCAATATTTTACTGATTATGATGTTGTTACTGATAAATCAAAAGCAACTGTTAAAGATGATATTGATTGGTATTCTGTAAAACTTGCAGCAGGTGAAAATTCTACTGTTAAAGTTAGATACTTACAAAGTTATGGTAATCCAAAGTTGTTCTTCTGGCAGTCTGGATATACTTCCCCTAAGGAAGTAAGTAGTTTAACTGGTGGAACTAACTTTCAGTTATATAATGATACAACAAGCGATAAAACAATATTTTTTAAAATAGAACTTGATAAACAAAGCAATGCAATGTTAGAGTATCAAATGGATATTTTCTCACCAGAAAATGTCGTTGTCGATAAACCAACAGTAGAATCATTTAAAAAGAGTAATACAATTACATTAAAATGGAAAGAATATTCTTTAGCAGAAAAATATGTAATTTATAGAAGTAAATCAATAAATAGTGGCTTTGAAGCTATTGCTGAACTTGATAATGTATCTGGTATGGAACTTACCTATGAAGATAAAGTCGGGTATCCAACAAAAGAAAAAGGAATTACTACAAATACTTACTATTATTACAGGATGTCTATAAAGTTTGATACTACTTGGGAATCAAATAGATCAAGTGACTATGGGTGTGGTATAGCAACAACTTTAATTTCTGATACAAAAGAATCAAATAATGATTTGAGTAATGCTACATTGATAGATAGTACAACAGATGTAAATATATACTATTTTAATGATGGTGTTATAGAAAATGGTGAGTATAGAAATATTTTTCTCGATAAAGATTTTTATTCTGTTTCAGTTTATGGGTATTCTAATACAAAAGTTAAAGTAGAGTTTTTGGATGTAAATATAGCTTCTAATGACCTATTGTTTAACATATACTACAATGAGTCAGCACCAGAGACAAAAAGTATAAGCAGTACTAACAATGAGTTTAATATATATAACACAACATCTCAAACAAAAAATATTAAGTTTGAGATTTGTAGGTCTTCTAATTTTAATAATAAGATAGGTAGTTATAGACTTATCCCTAATATAAGTACCGAAGTATCAGTTCAAAAACCAACTGTTACATCATTTGTAGACTCTGGAAAAATTGATGTTAATTGGGAATCTTATGAACTTGCAGACAAATATATTTTATATAGAGATGAAACTACAGATTTTAAGGCTGGAAGTAAAACTTTACAAGCAATACAATTAGGAAAAGATTCCACAAGTTATGTAGATACAACAGTAGATATAAGCAAAATGTATTATTATAAACTTGCAATAATAATAAATGTTACACAAAAAGAGTCCAGGTCTAGTGAATATAGTTATGGTGTTAGAAGTAGTATAGTAGATAACCAAAGTTACGATGCAAAGAAAGTTAATTTTTTAGAAACAAAAGAAGAGGGCATCTATTACTTTATAGATAAGAAAAATAATCTATTAGAAGATGATGATTTGTATTGCGTTACTCTAGCTCCTTATAGGAATGTGAAAGCAACTGTTGATTTACTCGATGGATTAGTAGGCAATGACTTAAACTTTGAAGTCATAGGAAAATATAGCCTACCAATATCAAGTTTATCTGGAAATGTATTTAATCTATACAATGATACAGATGCAACAAAAGATGTAAGTTTTATGATAAAAAGAAAAGATTTAAATAATAAGATAGGTAGATATAGACTAAGTATCGGAAGCCCTGAAGAGGTTAAGTTAGACTCACCAAAAGTAGAATCTTTTAATAACCTATATACTGATGGGATAAACATAATCTGGAAAACTCACAGCCTTGCACAAAGTTATGTAATATATAGAGATGAAACTTCTAATTTTACTTCAAATTATATGAAAACAATTAATATTACAGACCCAACTATGACTAATTATGTAGATAAAACAGTAGAAGCAAATAAAATGTATTATTACAAAGTTGCAATTAAGTTTAATAATTGGGAGTCAAGAAGTTCTTCTTATGGGTATGGAGTTGTTAGTAGTATTATAGATGTGCAAAATAGTAGTAGTATAGAAGTAAAACAAGGAAGTCCTATAACAGAAAGCATATATTATTTTAATGATATGGTAGGTAATACTTTAACTGACAGTGATTCATTTTTTGTAAAAGTAGCCCCAAATACTAATGTAAAAGTTAGTGTAACTTTGGCAGAACTTTCTAATAATGATCTTAGTTTTGATGCAGAAGATAAACCTTCTTTATCAATATCAAATGGGTCTATATTTGACTTATACAATGACAGTTTAGCAGAAAAAAATATGTATTTTACAGTGTTAAAAAATAAGCTAAATAACAAAATAGGTCAATACACTGTTAAAATAGAAAGTGTTGTAGCAGTTGATTTACAAAAACCAGTTGTTAAATCACTTGAAGACCCAAACATAATAAAATTAAGTTGGGACGCTATTCAAGCAGTAGATAACTTAGCCCAAAATTATGTGGTGTATAAATATGATTCTTTGGATTCTTCTACTCCTATTAAACAATATGTTTTTGCTAAAACTGTTAAGTCTTTTGATGAGACAGTTGATATAAACAAAATGTATTATTATAGGTTAGGTATTAAGTTTGGTAGAGAAACATCATTACAATCTGATTATGGTTATGGGGTTGGTAGTGATATTATTAACAAAGAGGATATTCTTTCTCCTACTGTTATTGTAAATCCAGCAGAAACTATAACAGGTGAAAGCATATTCTACTTTGATGATGATAGGAATAATGTACTAAGTGATGATGATTTGTATGTTGTAAAAAATATTCCACCATATAAAAATGTAGAAGCTACTATAACTTTGGATGGTCTTTCTGATGAAGACCTAAAGTTTAGTGTTACTGGTAAATATGAACTTACAATAAAAAATAATGATAAGTTTAATATATATAATGACTCTGATACCACAAAAGACATAAACTTTGTAATATTGAAGAATAAAATGAAAAATAAAATAGGTAAATACTCAATGACATTGGGTAGTATTACAAATATTGTCGCAAATAAGCCAGTTGTTGAATCTTTTGGTTATGATGGTAGAATAAAGATTAGTTGGTATAATTATGGTGCTTGGGTACAAAATTATAAGCTATATAGATATACTTCTATACTAATTGATGACTCAACACCAATATATGATGGGGCTTATATAAATGAGTTTTTCGATGATAATGTAGACTCAAATAAAATATATTATTATAGGCTTGTTATTACATTTAATAACTATACTTCGGCTAAATCTAACTATCAATGTGGGGTTAAAACAAAAACTGGTATTTTTGCAGGAATTGTTGATGATATTTTCCCAAGTAATTATAGAGTAACAACAATGAGTACAATTAATGGCGTCATGTATTACTATTATGATGGAGTTACAACTTTTTCAGATACTGACTCATTTTGTATAAAGATTTCACCTTATAAAAATATAAAGGCAACTGTATCTTTACAAGATAGCTTATTAAATGAAGAATTGAAGTTTGGTATTGATGATAAATATTCTTCATATATATCTAATGGTAATACATTTATTTTATACAATGATACTGCTACTACAAAAGATGTAATATTCTCTGTATCAAAAAATACGTTAAGTAATAAGATAGGTAGATATACAATAAATCTTGGTAATGAAGAAAATGATATTGTAGTAGATAAACCTCAAGTTGAGTCATTTAATGCTACTAATACAATAAAAATTAAATGGAGTGCTAATAATATTGCAGATAAATATATAGTATATAGATATGATTCTTCTTCTGATAGTGATATTGGTACTGGTACTTTAATATATCAAGGTATAGACTTAGAATGTACTGATAATATACCTTTAGTAGAAAATAAGATATATTATTATAGGCTTGCTATTATGTTTAATAATAGCACAAATACATCAAAACTATCTGATTATACTTGTGGTATAAAACCATCAATTGCAGATGACCAGTATACTGAGTATTATAGGCTAACTACTTCAACTACTATTGTAGGAACACAGTATTATTTTACTGATGGTACAAATACATTTTCTGATATAGATTCGTACAGAATATCAATTTCTCCATATAAAAATATAAATGTAACTATGTCTTTAGATGAAAACTTAATTGATGGAAACTTAACTTTTAGTGTTGATGGTAAGTATTCTAAATCAATATCAAATGGTGAGACATTCATTTTATATAATGATACTAATATTACAAAAGATATATCATTTGTAATATCAAAGAATAATCTAAACAATAAAGTTGGTCAATATACAATGAATGTTGGTAATGAAGCAAATGATATTGTAGTAGATAAACCGCAAGTTGAGTCGTTCGTAAGTAACACAGTAAAAATTAAGTGGAATACTAATAATATAGCTGATAAATATCTAGTATATAGATATGACACTTTGTTTGATACTGCAGTTGGAACTTTAATATATCAAGGGACAGATTTAGAATGTGAAGATAAAAATATTCCTCAAACAAATAAGATATATTATTATAGGCTTGCAATTGTATTTAATTATAATACAAACTTATCAAAACCATCGGATTATTCTTGTGGTATAAAGCCATCAATAGCAGACGACCTGTATGGTGAGTATTATAGATTGACTACTTCAACAACAATTGTAGGAACACAGTATTATTTTACTGATGGTACAAATACATTTTCTGATATAGATTCATATAGGATAGGAGTTTCTCCATATAAAAATGTAAATATAACAGTATCTTTAGATGAAAACTTAATCGATGGAGACTTAAATTTTACTATAGATGGAAAATATTCTGATTTTATATCAAATGGAAAGACATTTATCTTATATAATGAAACAAACTCTACAAAAGATATATCGTTTGTAATATCAAGAAATAATTTAAACAATAAAGTTGGTGGTTATAAAATAACTATAGATAATGAAAAAGATGATATAATAGTGAGTTCCCCGCAAGTTGAGTCGTTCGTAAGTAACACAGTAAAAATTAAGTGGAATACTAATAATATAGCTGATAAATATCTAGTATATAGATATGACACTTCTTCTGATACTGCAGTTGGAACTTTAATATATCAAGGTATAGACTTAGAATGTACTGATAATATACCTTTAGTAGAAAATAAAATATATTATTATAGGCTTGCAATTAAATTTAATAATAATACCAATACTTCAAAGGTATCAAATTATTCTTGTGGGATTAAGCCATCTATTGCAGATGACCAATATAGCGAATATTATAGATTGACTGCTAACACAAGTATTACAGGAACACAATATTATTTTACAGATGGAACTAATATTTTTTCTGATACAGACTCATTTTGTATAAGTGTTTCGCCATATAAGAATGTATCTGGAACAATAAGTTTATTAGATGGTTTAACTCTAAGCGACTTATCTTTAGATGTGGATTCGAGGTATAAATTAGATATATCTGATGGAAGAAAATTTAATTTATATAATGATACAGCAAATACAAAAGATATAAAGTTTACAGTTTTAAAGAGTTTTATAAATAATAAAGTCGGCAGATATACAATAACTCTTTCTAATGAAGCAGATGTAATAATAGATAAACCAACAGTTGAGTCTTATAAAGTAAAAAATGAAGTTAATATCAAATGGAGTACAAATACATTAGCAGAAACATATATAGTTTATAGATATGATCCTGCTATTAATGGTGATGTTGGAACTAAGATAGATGAGGTAACTGCCCTAAACATTATAGATAATCCTCCATCAATAGATAAAATATATCAATATCGACTTGCAATAGGATTTAACTCTTATCAATCAAAACAAAGTGATTATGCAACAGGTGTTAAAGGCGTTGTCGCAGAAGATATTGAAGAAAGAAATGATACTGCTAGCACTGCAACACTCCTAACAAGTGCTAAACTATATAGTATTTATTATTGTAATGATGGAGTTAGTAATAACTCATATCAAGACATTGACTGGCAATATGTGACTTTAGGTGCAAATGAGATGCAATTGTTAACAATAAATCTAAATACCGTAAGTCTTTCTAATAACATATATTATCAGCAAGATGGAGATGTAGCAAAACTTATAGATAATACAACAAAATCATTTTGGTTATACAATAATACAGCTGCTTCTGTAAACACAAAGTTTAAGATATTCACAGATAAAAATATATCAGGGTATTATTCGATAACAACTGGAACAAAAAAGAGCATGATATTACAAGCTCCAGTAGTAGAGTCTTATACTGCAACTAGTGGAATAAATATATCATGGAATAATCTTGAAATAGCAGAAAAATATGTCTTATATAGAGCAACTTCTTCTACTGGCACATATACAAATATTGGAGAGTTTACAACTCAAAGTTATACTGATACAGGAATAGTAGCTAACACTATGTATTATTATATGGTAAGTAGTAAGTTTTATGTATATGAAACAACTAAGTCTAGTTATGGTTATGGTGCAACTAGTAGCATAACAAAAGATACTTACGAACCTAATGAGACTAATACAGATGCAAAAGAATTAAAAACAACAGGAACAACAGGAACAACAGAAACAACAGGAAGTATTTATTATGTAAAAGAAGGTGTTAATGAAATTGAGGATGTTGATTGGTATAAAGTAAAGTTAAGTGCAAGAACATTCTTACAAATAAGTATAGTAAATGTAGAAGGACTATCAAACGCTTATTTAGATTTGTATAACGGTAGCACAAATTCTGTACTTCTTGGAACAAGTTACCCTATAAATAATAATACTGATGCTGAGGCATACATATATTTTAAAATATCAGTGAATAAACTAAATATGTTAAATAAGTCTGGGAAATATATGATTGTAAGAGGAGAAATGACGGGGTTTTGATAATACAGATAGGCACGGATTACGCTATGATAAAACCGACAATATCTGGTGTCGCTTTTATCAAGTATGGATTAGGGGAGATTCATAGTGTAGAGAAAGTTTAATATTTGGGAGAAATATGTTTTAATTTTACAAAAAAATATGTTATAAATAGAAGATAAAGTTAAAATATGTTAGAAAAAACTATATTAATAAATTATAATCTGTATATTAGTGTTAAATAGGCATATAAGAGAAAAAGAATTAAATAAAACCAGTAAAATCTATTAGATTTTTTAGTATTATAGGAGTTATAAATGAAGAAGTTATTATTTGTGTTTGTGGTGGTGATTGGGTTGGGGGTGGGTAGTTTGTGGGGGCAAGCTCCGTCATTAGTTACAATACCTATAAACTCATCTCCAATAGGTGTAAAAGTTGAAGTAATGTATCCTGATACTTATGATTTTACTTATCATGATTTAGGAATAACTCCTTGTAATCCTACTTTTTTGGAAAATAAAAACTTTAATTTAAAGTTTTCAAAAGATGGATATATTACCAAAACAAATGCTTATACAGCCGAGAAGGATATGAGTATAACTGTGTATTTGGCTAAAGAGATAAATATTAATTTTAATATAACTCCTTCTACTGGTATTAAAATAACAGCAACACATAGAGATACAAATGGTAGTATAATTAGTGGTGGTACAAATATATATTATTCAGTGGCTGATTTAAATACATATAAGTTCATAACTCTCGATAAATATGATATTACAGTTGAAAAAACAGGATATGAGACATATAAGACGAGTTTTAGTGCTTATGAAGGCTATCCAAATATAATGGTTACACTAAAAAAAAGAATCCCAACAACAATTAATGCTACTAATACTACTGGTACTACTATTCCTGCTTTAGTTAATGTTTATTGCAGTGGTGAAACAGTTGCTTTAGCTACAGGTAATGCACCTCTTACAGTTACTCTAATTGAGGGACAATCGTATGATATTAGTTTTGAAAAAGAATTTTATTTAACAGAAAAGGTTAGTTATACATCTAGTTCTGAGACATATACTAAAATATTGACAGATAATAAAGTATCAAGAAAGATAGTCTCCGTTCCATCTGGAGTAAATTTTAAAATCTATGGTAGACAGGAAACTTATGTAACTCCACCTAAGGATGAGATTGAGTTTGATAAAGCAAGAAACTATAAGATAGTATTATGGGATAATGACAATAAGTGTGAAGTTTTAATAAGAGATTTGTCTAGTACTGAGATTAATGCTAATGATACTATATCTCTATCTCTTATCCCAACTGTTAAAAAAATAGAACCTATAAACTGGAAAGCAAAAGGAATTGGTAGTAACTTGCCTACTGATGCAAGAGCTAATATGGAAAGTTTATTAAAGACTACGTTTGGTAGTGATAAAAATCCTAACACTACATTTCCATACGAATATATGATAAATAATAGATTATCATATATAGAACAACAATATTATTTTATACAAAATTCAACATTAGTACCAAATGATATAAATAATGCAAATAACGAATATATTTGTTTAGGAGTTATTGATTTTGGGGGTGAAGCACATTATAAAATGCTTCGCAAATCAAGTAGTCCTATTGATGAAGAATATTATGCGACATATAATTCAAAAATATCTTTTGCTTGGATATCAAAGGTATTTAGTTGGACTACAAGTAGATGGCATCAATATGACCAGACTCATACGGTAGATGAAGATAAAAAAGGGACTTTTAAGGTTTATGAGGGAGATGTGCAAGATACTGGAACTTTTCCTATAATTTCTAAAGATATATTTATGGATACCCCTATAAATATTAATGATAGCCAAAAGAAGGAAGAGGAAAAATATTTCACGATAACTTTTACAAGTGACTTTACAAAACATGATAATACAGTTGGGTCATATTTTGAAGATGGATGGAATAGTACATATTGTAATTATACTTTATATAAAGCAAAAGATGCTCTTCCTCATCTCAATGAGATTTTTGATAAGCCATTTATTGAGGATAGTTCTTTAATAGATACTGCTCATCATCAACAACTTAACGAAATTACAATATTTACTCAATATGGAGTTAAAATATTAGGACTTCAATTTTATAAGTATAATGCAGCTATTAATAATTATGAGATTGTAACTGACAAAACAATTATTACTACAACTTATGATAAAACCTCCCCTGATGGAATAAATAATATTGTGATACCTAAGGTTCATATGACGACACCAGAAGGCAAATATATAGAAGGTAAATATATGATGGTACTTGGTATTGTTGATAAATTTAATAAAATATATAGTTTTGAACCACAATATTTTGTAATTGATACAACAGCACCAACAATAAATGAAACTGTTACATCAAAAACTAATTTTGGTAGCACTGATACCCCAGAAATAGTATCGTGGACATCCTTATCTGATAATTATACGGCTTATACTGAAATATCAGACTACTTTTATGTTAGATTGGCAGATATGGTAAATCCTATCAGGCTTAAGGAAGTGGGTAATTTTAAAATTGAAAATAATAAGATATTATTAAATGAGGGACAAACTCATATTAAAGAGTTATTTGTAAGAGATATAGCAGGTAATAGAAAAGACTTAATATCACAAGAAATTGTATTTAATTATGATAAGGTCTCTCCTACTTTTAGTTCAACTGTGGATACAACAAAATGTTATAAGAGTACTGATAGTATAAATATAACAATAGATGAAATTTCGGATATACTTGTTGATAGTTTATATATTTCTTATGGATTGATAAGTAGAATGTCAATTGATATGTTTAATAAAGTTTTATTGGTAGGCTTATCTCAACTAGATAAAGATTTTGTTATGGGATGTTATCATCAATTAATAACTGATAATTATTACGAATTAAAAAGTGATTTGTCAGAAATAGATAAAAATAAATTAATAACTATATGTAATGGTATAAAATATAATATTCTTTATGATACAACAAATTATTCAAGCAATAAAAAAATAACTGTACCATTTGATTTTTTGAAAGAAACAACTGGTAAGTTTAATATATATCTGAAAGTTAAAGATATAGTAGGAAATGTAGGGGAATATAGTTTAGATAATTTGGCTATTGATGAGCATGCTCCTAAATTAAAAGTATCTATAAAAGATGTTGCAAATAGTTATAATATAGAAGATAAAGATAATATTGATAAAGAATTGATTGATATAAAGATATATACGGATAAGGTGTTACTCAACCAATCAAAAACATTAAGTATAGAGATTATAGAGGATAATCTTAAAGATGATGGACTTAAAGTAGATATTACTACAAACTATAATCCTACTATTAATAATAAGTTAGGTCAAACAGCAACTACTTATACATTGATAAAAAATAGTACAAATACAGAACCGTACGAAATAGTCAAAGTTAATATAACAGCTTCAGATAAAACTGATAAGACAATAAATGAAGAATATGTTTTTTGGTTATATAATGATACTACAGCACCAATTATAACAAAAACTGGTACAAATGGGGCTTATAATATTAATATAACAGAATCTACTAGCATAAAAAACATATACATGAAAGATATTTCTTTACCATCAGGTACAACGACTTTAAATCATTTTGGCACTCTTCCATCTTTAATCTCTCTAAATGGGTGGGTTAGATTAACAAGTGATGTAACAAGTTATACTAATAGTTTTTTTATCTTACCAGATAAGGCAAGCTGTATCATTGCAGAGGATATGTGGGGAAATGTGACAAATACAGATGTATTGGCTGGTATTATGACTAATAGTAATATTACTGGTTTAATATATATAAATACTAAAAGTGATTTGGCTACATATAGTTATAAATTGAATGGAAATGTTATATTTACAAATAGCATAACTCTTGATAGTAACGACCCAGAACTTGTAATATCAGGAACAGCAGGAAAAATAACATTTATTTTATTTGAGGCAAAAAATGAGCCAATTAAAATAATAAATAATGGTGGAAAAATTAAAATTGATTCTACTAATAGTGAGATAAGATTTTTAGGAACAGGGAATGCAGAAGGAAATGATTATAAATGGTTTGGATTTGTAAATGAAAATAATACAAGTACATTAACTTTTACAGGTACTAACAAAGTATATTTTGAAAATGCAATATCTCCGCTATCTTATTTGTATCCGCCAGATACGATTACTTTAAATAACTTAGAGTTTAAAAACTGTTTTATGGGTATTCATATTTATGATTACTCTAATAGTTATACAAAACTAACAATATCAAACTCAGCATTTACAAACCTTATATATGGAATAAAGTTTGATTTTAATACATATACAGCGAATACTTTTGATTTAGGTATTAACTTAAATAAAACTGGCTGTACATTTACAAATATAATACGAGCTAATGTTTATTCACCAATTAAGGGAATAGAAGAAAAATAAAAAATAGGAGTTAAAGAATGAATCAAAAGAATAGTAAAATCTCAATAACAATAATAGTTATTATTGGATTATTGGCTTTGTTAATTGGGTGTACGCCTGAAACAAAAACAGAAAATACAACAACTACTACAACTGTTGAAAAGTATATCTTTAATAATGAAGATCGTAATTGGTTTTATCCATCGATTCATGTTGAAAATTCTAATATTTTTGTTGTGTTAAATAAGATATCTAGCTCAGATGCTGATAATTGTTTATTATTTTTTAAATCTGAAGACCTTGGAAATACATGGCAAGCATATAAAACAATAGATAAAGGTTTTCCAGATACCTATGGAGCAAATCCAGTTATTACAGGAAACAATAATAAATTATTTATTATGTATTATAAAAAGTCACTGACAGATGACTCTCTTGGAAATTTAATGCTTGCTGTATCGGATGATTATGGAAGCACTTGGAATAGCAAAAGTATTGAAAAAACTACTTATTATGGTTATGGAATGTCAGATATTTCTTTAAAAACAGAAGGAAATAATTTATATTCTACTTTAGTATGTTCGTTTTGGGTGTATCTTTATAAATCAACAGATAATGGTATAACATGGAATAAAACTTTAATTGATAATTCAAATCATTATTATTCTCCTTCTTTAGCTATTGACGAAAGTAAAAATGTATATATAGCTTATTCAGCAAATTATTCTTTACCTACCAGCTCAGGACCAGAAATAAAATTGGTAAAAGAAAAAGTTCCAACAGAAAAATATATTATTGATAATACTCCAAATATTGGATGGAAATGTTCTTTATTTCTCAATAATAGTTATCTCTATTTTACCTATTTAGATGAAAATTCAACTGGCGGTGGTGTAAAATTTGGTAGATTAAGAAAAGATAATCTTTCTTATGTATATGAAGTTAAGATAGTTGATAAAAATAAGTCAGCGGGATCTGATATTAAAAGTCTTGCATACGATAATTATGTTTTTGTAGTTTATACAGATGATGGTCGTAAATCTTTAAAAGTTGCAATATCCAATAATTGTGGTGATACATGGACTTATAAAGAATTGGATAAATCAGATAATGGTGATTTTGCATTTATAAGTGTGGCTAACTTTAATAAATCTATATTTATTACTTATAAAAAGAATAATGGATTGAAATTAAAAAAATCTTTTGATAATGGGGAGACTTGGGAGTAAGCATATAACACAGACTAACACAGATGAGACGGATGATCACGGATTAGGGAGAGATTATAGCACAGATTACACCCGCCAAGCGAGTATAGGATACAGATGGGCACAGATGAACACGGGAAATATCTCTCTTCAAAATGTGGATAAGTTAAATATTAAGAAAGGAAAGAGTTATGGAATATTATGAATGCTATGGAGAACTTGTTTCTGATGGACATCTTAAGATACCGGAGGAAATCGTAAAAAAGATTTCAAATGAACATAAAGTAAGATTAATCATATTATCAAATGAAAATGATAATATGAGTCAATTGGATGCATTGAATAAGATGAATGGGTTATTATCTGATATTACTAACGATGAATTAAATAATTTTGATGAAACATTAAAAAAAAGAGTTTCTTTAAAAAATAGGGTTTTAGATTTATGAAAAAATATTGTTTAGATACTAATATAATAAGTTATTTATTGAAAGGTAATAATATTTTATATGATAAACTTAAGAAAGAAATAAATAAAGGCAACAGAATAATAATTAATGTAATAACTTATTATGAAATCTTGAGAGGTTTATTGAGTATAAAAAATCAGAAAAAAATAGAAGTATTTAAAGAGATATGTAATGAATTTGATATTATTGAAATAAATAAAGATACATTTGAGATTAGTGCTAATATATATGTTAATCTTAAAGAAAAAGGAAGAATTATTGAGGATGCTGATATTTTTATAGGAGCAATATGTATTGAGAATGATTTTATTTTAATAACTAATAATGAAAGTCATTTTCAATATATAGACAATTTAATATATGAAAATTGGATTGATGTGTAAACATATAACACGGATTAGCACGGATTATGCAGATTGGTATTCAAATTGTTTTTACTTCTATCAGAGGAGACTACAAATTGATGTAGAAATCAGCCTAATATATGCTGATGATGGGTATAAATAATGAGATAATATATTAAAACACTGTAGGGAAGCACTATAAATAGTATGATAATATACAATGCGAGAGTAATAATACTACAAAATGTTGTAATGATATATAAATATAATATAGAAGTTGATATAAATAAATGTAGAAATAGTATATAAATACTATGATAATCTACAATATGAGAATGCAAATACTACAAAATGTTGTTGGGATAACCTAATATATTGTAGGGATAGATATAAATGACTATATAATGAGTATATATAATGTGGAAATGTGGTGAATTATTCACTACAAATATTAAAGAAAACAAATAAAGGATGGGATTTATGAAAAAATACCTATTACCCCTAATACTAACTCTAATTTTTAGTGCAAATATAGCATTTGCACAATCAAACACATTCTACGAGATAGAAAACCTATCATTATCAGGTAAATACTTTAGTGTATCAGATAAGGATATGAAATATATCAAGATAAAAGCTAAGAGTGAGGTTAATATAAAGTTTAATCCTAACATAGCAGATGGGGTATTGTGGATAAAGGGTATTTTTAGTGATATAGATAATATAGAACTATATGTAAATAATAATAAGATAGATTTGAAACAAAGCACTTACTACTTTAAATGGGTGAGACTCGGTAAGTTTGATTATACAAGTGAAGTTACAATAAATATAAAGA
>Ga0209518_1002608_pt1 | contig 16532 bp, 29 predicted proteins | sample RifGroB1_FD_183993 | JGI IMG/M metagenome (GOLD analysis project Ga0209518, IMG submission 183993) | Groundwater microbial communities from Rifle, Colorado, USA - Groundwater B1 (SPAdes) (version 2) | ecosystem: Environmental > Aquatic > Deep subsurface > Groundwater | place: Rifle, Colorado...
GCCATTCCAGGCGGGGTCACGCTCGCCGCTGGTGACATGATCCGATTGACCGCTGGCAGCGAATACGTGGCTGGATACAAGCGCGGAGTGCTGACCAACGTGATAGGGGTATCCGGCAGCACCGCTATCATTGACATTTTGTCGGTATCTGACTTCACTGCAACCGACCTTATAGTGTTTACTCGCACCGATGATGTAGAAGTAGAAGGCTTTGTTTTTGACAACACTGGATCAACCAGAGACACTAGCGGTTTGATGGTGCAGGGGCGTAACGCCTGGATTCATCACAACGTAGCAAAAGGGTCCGAAGCTGCGGCAATTGGTCTGCAATTCCTCGGCATCGGTGGGAAACTTGAGTGGAACCGGACGCAGGATTACCTGAGCAAGTACACCACCGGCACGGGGCGATATGGAGACGGCATCGGCGTCTCAGGTCACAATATAGACGTTGCCAACAACACCATCGCCAACTCCAAACACGGCATCACCGCTTCTGTTCGTGAGTTCGCTACCAACGTGACAACCATCCGCAATAACACCCTCTCACAAGACCCGGCGCGGTGGGGTGAAACCTTTGTGCAGGGCGGTAACACAAAAACGCTTTACAGCGGTGTAATTGACGTTCACGGCGATGCTGAAAACGTGGTGATTGAAAATAACCAAATTGATGGTGCAGGAATTGCGCTGCTGACTATCCGCAACGGTCGAGCTGTGGTGCGCGGGAACCGGGGTCGGTACTGGAACAACGCAGCGGCGGGTAGTGGCATCATCATGATTGGCGAGGAGTCGTTAAAGTCGCTGACCTTGGAGGCAAACGACTTTGAGGCAGAGAGCGCCAGTACACCGCTGATGATTGCCGCCGATGGTTCATGGCTGCACCAGATAGCCGTTGCTTCCCCTGTTTACGAAACCGGTATTGACGTGAACGTGAAACAGGACGGCACCAACGTACTGACCAACATTACGAATACCACCGCCTACCCGACGTTGGCAGGAGCAACGCCCTCGACGCCGTGCCAGAATAATCAACTGTGGGTTGATTCGGACGCCACTACCGGTAACCGGGTCTACGCCTGTGAGTCTGGGACGTGGGTGCTACAGGGCGATGGTGACACGACCGATCATGCCGCGCTGTCTAATCTCAGTTACGCCGCTGCCGGTCATACTGGTTTTGAACCAACCATCACGGCGGGAACTACGGCGCAATATCTTAGGGGCGATAAATCGCTTGCTACCTTGAATCAGGCGGCTGTGGCGGGGCTGACTACGACCAGTTCGCCTACGTTCACCGCTGCAACGCTTTCCGCGTCTGATACGAGCGGCACATATCTGACTATTGAAAACACGTCGTCCACTTCGGCCAAGTTCATGAACATGAAAATGGCAAACTATGGTGGCACAGTGGGCGGGTTCCCTTCATACCGTTCACTTAACGCTAGGGGGACTAAGGGGTCGCCCACTGCAACCCTTGCAAACGACGCAACGCTCACGTTTCTTGCGTATGGCTACGGGGCAACAGGGGAGAAAACATCAGGATCATTCAAATTCAACCCCGAAGGCAACTTTAGCGACGCTGACCAGCCGACAGCCTTTATTGTGGAATTGGGGAAAGTCGGGGGCAGTAGTGCATTGACGGAGCGTCTCAAGATAGAAACTGCTGGCGCAATCAGCATCCCAGCCAACGGCTCAGCTACGGGTGGGACTGATCGCATGAAACTCTGGAACGTTGAGGGGGACTATCTTCACATCATGGATGAAGATAGCAATGAAGCCCGCATCGGCCAAAAAACGCTATCACTTGGCACAGCATCGGGCGGGACCGCAACCATTGAGAGCACCAGCCACGCGACCAAGGGGCTGCTGACGCTGCCACAAGATACGGCTGTAACGGGGCAGATAACTGCATCTAAGTCAGTCAAAGAGGACGTAAAAGCGGACGGCACCTGCTCCACGTCAATCAACCTAGACGCTGACTATGGCATTCATACGCTCACCCTCTCGGGTGCCTGCGCGATTGGCGTAACCAACCTGACGGCTGGGGAATCGTTCACCGTACGGCTGACACAATCATCGACCACCGCACCGACCTTCACCAGCGCCTACAAGTGGACGGGCGGTACGGTACCGACATGGAGTGCTAGTGCCACGAAATACGATGACCTCTCCTGCGTGAGTTATGACGGCACGACGCTGAGCTGCGGTGCTTTGGTGGACGTGCGATGAGATACTTAATCCTCCTCCTGGCGATTCTGACAGCCTCCCCCGCATGGGGAGGTCAGGCGGCAAAACGGATGCTGCGGGTGACGGCTCAGTCATCCCAGATAGCATTCACCGTCAATGGCTACTCGAGCGTAAGCAGCGATACGCCCGTTGACACAGGCGTCGAGTCTATCACAACAGGAGCGGGGTACGTGACCGTGTATGCAAGTTGCAGTACCGCAGGGGCTTTTGACGAATCGTATGTCAGGCTGGAGGTGGACGGCGGGTATACTGAGTTATTGTGCACAAATGGTGCATCCGACTCTGGTACGCTGTCAATGGCGGTTACTGCGGCGGCACATAACATCAGGGTTTACGGCAATGTGTCAGGTACAGGTTCGTTTGATGGATACACGTTCCGGAAGCCGAAGCCGTAAGGAGGATAAACCAGAATGGCAAATTTTGAGATAGCCGACAAGATAACGCGCGGGAATGAGGGTGGTTGGCAAAATGACCCCGCCGACCGTGGTAACTCTCGCAACGGATTAGGCACGTATCGCGGCATAGCCTCTCATTTTCATCCTGCATGGAAGGGATGGCCGATAGTTGCCGCTGAGATTGCCAAATTAGGGCCGCAGCCGAAGTATGACACAAAAGCATACTATGCCTTTGCCCGAAGTCTAAACTCCGTCCTAGCGGCAAATGACGCGCTTCAAGCTATGGTACGTTCGTTCTACAAGGTGAACTTTTGGGACGCGCTGCGGCTTGATGACTTCAAAAGCCAAGAACTCGCCAACAAGGTATACGATTCTTCCGTCAACCAAGGGACGGGAGCAGCGGCGATCATGCTGCAAAAGGTGCTCGGGGTCACGGTTGACGGTGGCATAGGCCCGGTTACCCTTGCGGCGGTCAACAAGCAGGACGGCGCGGAACTGGCCGAGAAGTTCAAGCATGCTCGGATTGCCAAATACAAGCGGCTGGTTGAAGCACGGCCCGACCAGGCTAAGTATCTCGACGTGTGGCTCGCCCGATGCTGAGATGGTCAATGTTGGTCTTCCTCGCCGGCTGCGCTGCCAACCCGAAAGCGGTTCCTGAAACGGTCGCGCTGGAAGCGGGGACATCGGTGCGGCATGAGGTGGGCGAAAGCGCTACCAAGATCAATACCGTCAACGTCAAAGCGGTTTGGAGATTGAGGTAAGGGGGCATCATGCAAGATTCCGAACGCGTCAAATTGCTTGAGTCGTTTCAGAATCCCTACCCGTCGTATACCAGTGGGTGCTGCGCAATCGGCAATGACGCGAAGACATGCCCCAAACGCAACCCCGAATCTTGCCGCGCCTGTCGCCAAAAAGGGCAGGACCAGTGAGGGCCATAGTGGAGGCGCTAGCTTCTGCTGCAAACCTCGCCGCGCTGATCCGCGAAGAGTCCACCGATAAAGAGCTGCGACGGTGTGCTCAGAGGGTGTTACTAAAATTAAGCATTGCCGCAGATCGTATCATTGAAATGAAGGGGGCAAAATGAGGGTAATTTCCAGCGTTGATTTCAGCATCGTTGAGGTGGACGGCAAAATCATGTACCGGCTGAATGAGCCGTTTACGTACTACTCCCACAGGTACGACAAGTTTGTGACTGTGAGCACAAAGGATCTATCGGACGGTGCAACGGGTGCGGCTGACATCACAAGCCGCTGCTGGTGGGTCCACGACCAACTCTGCAACACTGGCGTTTTCGATGACGGCACCAAGTGCAGCAACTGGCAAGCATCGCAGATACTTCAGGACATCATGGTTGAAGAGTCGCCGCTGAGAGGATGGGAACGCTATCGGCCTTCAAGCCGCTACTGGCAGAGCAAGCGGTGGTTTTTCGCCACACTTTTGTTTGGCGGCGGTAAAGCAAGAGAAAACGGAATATTTTCAGTTGCATAACCCCAGATGCGGCACTCACCACAGGAGATAATACCGTACCTGCTAGCGTTATCCCCTAGCCAATTGGCACAGGGCCGGTGTCCTCCTCACCGGCCCTGATACTCTGTTATGGCTTACGCCGTGATAGTGGTTACTCCGGTTTCTTCATGCCTTTGACGTTGCCTTGGTAGGTTTTGGCCTCTTCCAGCGTGCGTTGCGCAGATTCAACCTTCCGTTGAGCCTCGGCAATTAGGAATTCATGGGCCGCATCCCACGTGTCAAAGAAACAATGGTACTCAGATTCTTTGTTACACCTGTCTTCTCTTGTAGTTACGGTGTCGCTGTTAAAACGTCTGATTGTGGTAAGTATAACCAGTTGTTTGGCTGTCTCTTTGACAACCTCATGTGGATCTATCCTCGGGATAACCCTCCATCTGCTAAGCTCTACTCTATACTTAATCATCACTTCCCCCTTTTGATTGTATGTTCCATCAGCTTGTTAAATTCCTCATTCAGCCTTGCGACGATCTTCGCCAATTCTCCCGGAGTCCAGATGCCCCGGCCCTTCTTCCCTGCGTTGTCCATCAGCAAATGGTGGGAAGCACAAAGCGGCACACATGAAAAGTCAGAGCCTTTTATGCTCATCCCAGCCCCTTCCGTGTGGTGTGGTGCAACATCCCCTATGCATTGGCAGTACATCCCCATCAACAGGCAATCTTGCTCCCGGATGAACTGCTTGTACGGCACGCTGCGCGGTATTTCTTCGTAAGGCTGCGCCACAAGTTCAGGCCGCTCCGTGTTGCAGCTTTTCAGTTCTAGCGTCGGCTTCACCCTCTCTGGCTTTGGGGGGGTGTGAAGCCTTTTGCACTTTGCGCGGCAGTACGATTCATTGTAGCGCTTGGCAAACTGTTCTGGCGTCTCAACACAGTGTTGATCCTTGGTTATCTCGGCCCCGCAGCAGAGACAGTATCTAGGGGGGAGTGTCGTCATGCCGCGTCCCTCATCCATGTTTTACCAAAGCCGTGTTTGAGTAGCCAGTAGTGCCAATCGTTGGTACCCCTTCGGATTCCATCGATATCGGCCATACGGCGCATGATCGCCCACCGAATGTCCCTTTGGGCCGTCAATTTGGCATAAAGGCCGCGTTCCTGCATCTTCACTGCGATAGCCCATAAAAGAGAATGGTCGGCGTCTATCGCAGATTTCACCTTGGCAACGTACCTCTTCCGCATCTTTTTAAGTTGCTTTGCGGTTAGGTCCCGCACTACCCGTATTTCGGATGCTTTCATCCCCTCCCTCCTCTTATCCTATCCAGATTAAGTTATCAGCAAGTCAATGCCGTGCACGGATTTCATCAAATGGCGGCGAATTCCAAAGGCGCGGTCTTCCAACGTGGCCTTGCTCTTGGAATCCTCTACCACCAAAACCCCGCCTTGAATATAGGTGTAGTCAGCCGTGTACATCAAGTCGGGTTTCTTCCTCCCTGCGATCACCACCGAAGGGGCAAGGACAAATTTAACCTGCCGTTTCAGTTCGGTAATCTCCCCCGCTCGCTCCATCAGCTTCAACTCCTGATACCTGCGACCCTCCTTGGCAGAGTCAAATTTGATGCCGTCTATTACTACTTTTTTGTTGCCGTACTTGGTCATTTAAGAAGACCCGGGGATTCGTAGATGTTGCCGATGATTTGAGGCCGGAACCCGGCATTCAGGATTGACAAGGCGGTGCCGTTATCGGAAGAAACAAAACAGCCATGCCTGAACTCAACTGCGATGTTATGCCGCCCGTCATCCCATAGGCAGTTGCGCTCGACAGAAAGGATATCCCCCTCGTAAATCTCCTTGCCGTTCTTGTCAAGGAGTCCGGTGAACTGCATAATTTGCAAAGATTCGGTATATCTACTGTCGCACGCGATGGGCGATGTCGACCATAAATCAGTACTGAATCCGCGAAGCCCTAAGCGGCAAACGCTGTGCATCTTCTTACCGTCCCACGCTCTAAACTTAATCTCTCTGTTCATCTATTCCTCCAGTAAAGGGTAAGGGCTATGCCAGTTCTTCCGGCTTCACTCCCAGACCATGAGCAATGGCGTGAGCCGTGCTGAATGATACGGACTTGCCTCTCCTTGCATTTCGAATCGTCTCAATAGAGAGCCGAGTCTTGGTTGCCAGTTCTTCCGGCCGGATTCCCTTGGCCTTTAATGTTTCTGTGAGCCTGGTAAGTTTCATGCTGCTACCTCCGCTTGAGTTTTGCCAAATCATACGGGAGAAACGCCGGATAGTCAAGAGGTAAAATGCGGGGTAAATTTACAAATAAAAATAAGCGCAACAAATCTGTTGACATCCCCGCCAATATCGGTATACTGGCCCACAGTTGACGCACCAATCACTCACAGCAAAAGGAGACAACACATGAACAAACCGGAAACCATCATGATTGACGATGTACTCTACATCAGGGCAGACAGCATCACCACTCGCAACGAGGCGACGGGCGATGTCGTCATAGCCGTTCTTCAGCGCGGGTTTGTAGCAGTCGGCAGGCGCAGCCAGAACGACGCCGGGAACTACGTGCTCACCGACGCCGCCCATATCCGTGTGTGGGGAACTACCAAAGGACTGGGCGAAATTGCCGAAGGTGGCCCGACCGCCAAGACCATCCTCGACAAATGCCCTCCCATCGAGTACCACCCGCTGACCGCTATCATGCATATCGTATGCAAGGAGGAGAAATGGGCCTCGAAATTGGCATAGGGGAAGATAGCCAGTCTTCCTACGGCGGCAACGGCGACGGCTACGGCGACGGCGACGGCTACGGCGACGGCGACGGCAACGGCGACGGCGACGGCAACGGCGACGGCGACGGCGACGGCTACGGCTACGGCTACGGCAACGGCAACGGCTACGGCTACGGCAACGGCGACGGCGACGGCAACGGCGACGGCTACGGCTACGGCAACGGCAACGGCAACGGCTACGGCTACGGCTACGGCAACGGCAACGGCAACGGCTACGGCTACGGCTAAAGTAGTTGATTCAAGGATAGGCGTAGTGACAGTGCGCCTTGACTTGAACCAATCACGGGGGCAACCCAAAGGAGGGGATATGGGGAGAATGAAGGAGCAGACAATAACAGATGCCCCACGCTGTCGGGCTTACTTGGTAGGCTTAGAGGTAGGAGAGTTTAAACTTTCCCGTATGCCAGGCAACAACAACATCGTAATCAAGCACGTGTCCGGCGAAGGCGGGTGTTTCTGTCTTTCCACCTTCGAGGCTAAAGTTTGCCCTTGGCCGGAACTGGCAACCACTGAGGGGGTGGCGGAGAAGATCGCGGCGTTCTATGCGGAGCATTTCTAGGAAGTAACTCACAGGGAGAGGGAGAGGGGAAAATGAGCCTTACAGAAGAACAGAAAACAGGACTGCAAAAGCTACGGGAGGAGTTCCCCGCGCATCAGATCAGCCAGCTTCCCAAGCCGATGAAGAAGCGCGACGAAATGGACAAGTTGCCTAAGGCTAATTGCTCTGTTTGCGGCGGGTACCATGCAACCAGCAGCGTCATACATCTGGCTTACGTGGGCCATGCTGCCTTAACCGACAGACTTCTTGACGCCGACCCGCAATGGTCGTGGGAACCGCTTTCTTTTGACGCTACGGGACTCCCTGTTCTGGACAAGGACGGCGGCATGTGGATCAAGCTCACCGTTCAGGGTATTACCCGCCTTGGCTATGGTGACGCCCAAGGAAAGACAGGCGGAGATGCCATGAAGGAACGCATAGGGGATGCCCTTCGCAACGCCGCTATGAGGTTCGGTGCCGCTCTTGACCTTTGGCATAAAGGGGATTTGCACCTTGACCCGGATGCAGACCCCGAAGGCGACAAGCGGAAAACCGCAGCTAAGGAGAAGTCGCAGCAGAAAAAAGAAGAGATTGCTGAACCTACCAAGGCCAGACTTGAACTTCTTGAAGCCCTTGGTACAACCTACTGCGGCAACCAAGACGAAATGGCAGACGCCTTGCGCCATTACTCTTCTTTCCAAGGCAAAGACAAGGACGGCAACCCGGAAGAAAAGTTCCTAACTTTGGCAAACCTTGAGCATCCGACCGCCAACGAGAAGATGCACAAGTGGTTTGGTTCCGCGCTCGGCAAGTTCAAGAAGGATTCGGCAGCATGAAGCAAAGCATCGTCATAGGATCAGAAGAGTTGCGCGGCAGAGCCATTGCCCTTGTCCGGTCGTTGCCGCTTTTCCCTCCTTACGAGGTTATGGTCAAGACCTACAAGGAGAACAGGAACCTGATGCAAAATGCTCGCATGTGGGCCATGCTGACTGAAATATCCGAACAGGTTGAATGGCACGGACAGAAGCTCACTAAGGAAGAGTGGAAGGATGTTTTCACGGCGGCACTCAAGCGTCAAAAGGTCGTTCCCGGCATCGACGGCGGGTTTGTCGTCATCGGGGCGCGGACCTCGCAAATGTCCATAAGCGAGATGTCAGAGATGATCGAGTTTGCAATGGCATTTGGAACTCAGCATCAAGTGAAGTGGAAGGACTATGAGTAGGAGAAACCATGCTAGACATAGAGCTATTCAGCGAGTTCTGCTGGTGCGGAGAACGCCCCCGCATCTGGAACAAGAGGACGGGCAGGGGGATCATCTACCGGGGGTACGGCCACATACTTGACACTACCGCCCCTTACCATGTCATTGTCCGGCGAGATGAAAGATACAGCAGATCGTTCACCTGGGGGACGTAGACAACCTGCAATTCAATTCAAGGAGGGAAATATGGTTAGGCCGCACGTTCAGTTCAAAATCCCGCATGACCTTCACATTCAGGTCCGAGCCTACGGTGACCGCCACGGACTCAAGGGTGACACCGCAGTAATGCTACATATGCTCACTGCGTTTTTCTCGGTAGGCAACCACGCGGAGTTTGCCAAGTCCGAGCGCATCCCAACGACCAAGAAGAAAGCCACATGGAAACCGTTATCCGAGCACACACGGGCAAGGATGCAGGTGCTCCACACATTCGAAGCCGAAGTTTTCTACGGGGCCACAACATCCGACATCGCGTACCTGATGTCAGGGGAACAGACCACCAACAACGTGTCAAAGCGCATCCAGGAGCTCGCATCAGAGGGGTATCTTGAGGCAAGCGGCGAATACCGCAAGTCAAGGGACTCAGGAAAGCGCCTCACTGTTTGGCGCAGGACTGATAAGCCGCTACCGGAATGAATAAACAATCCCAGGAGGATGACGTGCATCAATGTTCTTTGTTTGACTTTGGAGAGGGAAAACCCGAGGCTACCCCGAACACGGATGATGCCTTACAGATACTTATCGGGGAAATTTCCATGCTTTCCGTTGAGGCCAAGGTTGAAGCTATCAACAAGGTAAAACTGGCGCTCCATGCCATTTCGCCCTTCAAATCTGAACCCGTTGACTGCGTGCTTTGGGTTGGATGCGACGGGGTCCACGCCAATGATTACAACCCCAATTCTGTAGCTCCACCTGAGATGGAACTGCTCAAGGTCTCCATTTTGGAAGACGGCTACACTCAGCCGATCGTTACCTTCCAAGACACAGATAACCGAGTGGTCATCGATGGTTTTCACCGCAATAGGGTAGGCAAGGAGTGTCCCGAAGTCAAAAGCAGGGTGCACGGATACCTGCCTGTAGTGACCATCAATGAATCTCGTACCGACAAGAGCGACCGGATTGCGGCCACTATCCGACACAACAGGGCCAGGGGTAAGCATAAGGTTGAGTCGATGTCGGATATTGTAATCGAGCTTAAAAAGCGCAATTGGTCTGACGCCAAAATCTGCAAAGAACTCGGCATGGATGAGGACGAAGTGTTGCGCCTATGCCAAGTTTCCGGTTTGCTGGAAGTGTTTGGCGATGTGGAGTTCAGCCAGTCATGGGAAGCCGCGATCTTCACTGAGGATGAATTCTCCGCGCTTGATGAGGAGGATATAGCCTGATGGAGCGCATATACCATACGTGGGACAAGTGGGAGTGCTACCCAGCAGGTTTCTACGACAACAACCCGCCTAAAGGAATGACCAGGGACGAAGCGGAAGCATTTTACCATGACTTCCTTGCCGACATTCCACTTTTTGAGTCTTGCATGGAGCTGGTGATAACCGAGTGGAAAAACTCTTGTGAGCACTACCTGACCAACGAGCGCATGAACCGGATAGCGTGGATGGGGCAGACTGCTGTTTGCATCCATGCGGGTATCCCTTCCAAGTTTAGGGGTGGATACAACCTGCTTACTGAGGAACAGCAGAAGGCGGCAGACGAAGCGGCTTTGCGCTACATGAACAAGTGGTTTGTCGCCAACGGACATCCCGAAATGACAATGGAACAAGTGCAATCACGGTCGGAGGTCAACCTTTACTGATGAAAACAAAAAACTACCTTGACATTGACGTTTTAACTGCGGCAAAAGACCGTGTTGCCTTCACCTTCGACAATTTCCAGCGAATTTTCGTTTCGTTTTCAGGGGGAAAAGACAGCACTGTCATGCTTCACCTTGTGGCAGAAGAGGCTGTTAAGCGCGGTCGCAAGTTTGCCGTGATGCTTATCGACTTCGAGGCCCAGTACAAATACACATCAGACAATGCACTTACTTTATTCGAACAGTACAAGGACCACATAGAACTGTACTGGATATGCCTACCGATGGCGCTCCGAAATGCAGTAAGCAACTTCGAACCATCATGGACCTGCTGGGAACCGGAAAAGGAAAAGGATTGGGTGCGCCCTTTACCTGACTTCCCCGGTGTTATCTCTGACTCTGGCTTCTTCCCGTTTTTCTCTCCGCGCATGGAGTTCGAAGAGTTTATCATCCTCTTCGCGGAGTGGTACAGCCAAGGTGAGCCGACAGCGGCCTTTGTCGGCATTAGGGCAGATGAAAGCCTTAATCGGTTTCGCACCATTGCTATCCATGACAAAGAAACCTTCAAAGGCAAACGCTGGACAACTAAAGTTGTCGATGAGGTCTATAATGTTTATCCAATCTACGATTGGAAAACCAGCGATATTTGGGCCTATCATGCCAAGACAGGCAAGAGCCATAACCGCATATACGACCTGATGCACCAAGCCGGAGTGCCACTTTCTCAGCAGCGGCTTTGCCAACCTTACGGCGACGACCAGCGCCGAGGCTTATGGCTTTACCACATCCTTGAGCCGGAGACATGGTATAAGGTGGTTTGCCGAGTCAACGGGGCCAATAGCGGCTCACTCTACATAAATGAAACGGGGAACGTGAATGGTTACAACAAGATTAACAAGCCCGAAGGCCACTCGTGGAAGAGCTTTTGTAACTTGTTGCTATCCACTATGCCTGAAATTACTCGTAACCATTACCTACGCCGGTTTAAGGTGTTCATTGCCGGATGGAAAGGAAGAGGCTATATTGACGGCATCCCCGATGAAGCGCCGAAGGCGCTGGAAGATGCCCATTGGGCTCCGTCATGGCGGCGGCTCTGTAAGGTGCTGTTGCGCAATGACTGGTGGTGTAAAGGGTTAGGGCTTACTCAACCGAAGAGCGAAGCGTACGGAAAATACTTGAAAATCAAAAAGGCCAAAAAGGAGGGTACAAATGAAGGAAGCGAAGGCAACCAAGCAGACGTATAGGCCGGGTTTTTACCTCATCGTTGATGCCCAAAAATTTGGGCCTTACTTGGACAAACATCGGGAGACATTCAAGGATCTGAAACATCGTAAGGGCGTTACCTTTGAGAACGTCACACTTAAAAGTGGCTGGGTCGAGCCTGCGCTGAAGCAAAAAAAGCAGAAAGTTGAACACCCGGAACTTTTTGACTCCACCGCATACAAGATGTCCCGCCGCGCTAACTGCAAAGGTCTGCTTTAGCTTGGCGGTATGAAATTACCAGGAGGCACCAATGAACCTATCAACCATAGAAGAGCAGCTAAGGAACTGGCACAAGCGCAAGTTCGGCAACGGCGATCTTGACGTTGCCGCGACACTCCGGAAACTGGGCGAGGAGTTCGGAGAGTTCATCGAGGCGATCCACAACGGGGAGCCCGGGCCGATAGCGGAAGAGGCCACGGATGTCCTTTTCGTCATGTGTCATATTGTGCGGGAGTTCGCCTGGGCCGGGGCGCTCAACGAGGCTGCCGTGGCGAAGCTTGATGTCATCTACGATCGGTTACATGCCGAGGAATCTGTAGAATAATGAAATGAGCCTAGGAGGGCAAATGAACATCCCGAAGGAATACGCCGCAGATCAGCGCTTTAACTACATCTACAACCAGAAGGGACACTGCCCCAAATGCAACGCAAGGCTTATCAAGCAAGAGCAGGCAGGCCCTACGCCGCCAAACATGGGCTGTTATGCTTGCGGATACCATGACTGGGATTTTAAAAATCACGTCATGAGTGCCGATTCGATGATAAGGGTGTAGCCATGCGAATTAGCCGGGAAATACTATGCGGACTTTCCTACTATGACATCATCTCTTGTGCCGGGATGAACCAGAAACAGGCGGCAAGGCGCTTGGGCGTCAATTACTGCCACTTCAACGAACGGGTTAAGGTCTTGGGCCTTTCCCATTGGTTCGACGGCGGGAAACCCCTATGTGTGAGCCGAGAGGACATCATCAAGGCCGCTTCCGCCGGTCGTTGCCAGATTGACACGGCGGAGGATTTGGGCATCAGCGGCCCGTACCTATCTCAACTAATTGCCAGGTGGGGGCTGAGGGACTTGTTTCCCTTTCCACGGCAGAAAACCAAGGAGGTATCATGCTGAACGAGGTTGAAGCGGCCAAAGAATTGACGGCGGCACATTGGGGCTACATCGAAAAAACGCTATTGCTCCATGGGATGCTACCGGAAGAGCTGGAGGTCATCGCCCACCACTACACCACCGCCATGATACACGGCATCGGTCACGGTATCGAGATGGAGCGCCGTGGGGACTTCCGTGCTAAGATTGGTGAGCCCCTTACCATGCAGGAGGTAGCAGACACGGTGAAGGGCATCATGGCAGAGATTCCTGTTGACACTAATGAGAGGAAATGGTAGGGTAGCTGCTACATATTGAGCAGTTTGCGAGGTTGTCGGACTTCGTGTAACATAAGCTTTGGTTACGCTCCTTCCCTGCACGGAAGGACGAACCCCTAAGACCCCTAGAGAGTGCCGACACACTTTCTAGGGGTCTTTTGTATATCGTGCTATGGCAGGACCAAAGGAGCGGCAAGTATGGACCATTCCAACCCCCAAGCTGAAGAAGGCCATGTAGACATTGCCAACGGGATTGTTGAGGCACTTTGTCGTGTTCAGCTTTCCGGTTATGAATCAAGGGTCCTATGGGCTCTTTTCCGTAAAACCTACGGCTGGCACAAGAAGGAAGATCGAATATCCCTTACCCAATTTCAGGCGCTAACTGGCTTGCCCATTCCCAAAATCAGCAATACCCTAAATCGGCTAGTCTTGCGGAAAATGGTAAGGGTTACTGAAAACGGCAATGGTAAAATTAAAAGCTATGGATTTCAAAAGGTTTTTTCGGTTTGGCAGGACTTGCCGGAAAAGGTATTACCTAAATCGGCAATTCCCAAAAAAGGTATTACCGAAAATGGGTTACAGGGGTTGCCGTTTTCGGCAAGTACAAAAGAAACTATTACAAAAGAAAAAGGCATAGCATCGAACACGATACCATTCCACGACATAATCGCGGCTTACAACAAGTTTTGTCCCACCCTTCCCGCCGTGAATTCACTGTTCATTCCCCCGACTAGGCACCATCTCATAAAGGCTGCTTTCCTCCGGTACCGGGATAACGATGGCGGTGCGCTCCCAGTGTTAGACCTGTTATTCAAAAAGGCGGAAGCCTCAAACTTCCTTACTGGCAAAACCCCTGGACACGATGGCAAGTTCTTCAAGGCTAAGTTTGACTGGCTTTTTGACGAAAACAAGATGGTCAAGGTTTTGGAGGGGGACTATGACAACCCGCACACCGAAGCCGGTTCCAGCAAGGCACGGGAAGAAGAGATTGCATACCTGAAAAGGGAGGGCCTGATTTAATGTTCACTGATATTCAGTCCGAAAAAGAAATAGTCGGTAACCTCCTCAACGACCCTGACTCCGTGCTTGATGTCATGGGGTATCTCACAGCCGAGGACTTCACTCACAAGGCTATGGGGGCGGCTTTTAGCTGTTTCGTGGATGCCTTCAATTCCGGTGACAAGCTAGATACCCGCACTATGGCCGAGCGGTCCGAAATGGATTCGCAACTGCTAGCCGAGTGTATAGAAGCCGGGTGGATGTCGGCTAACATCAAATTCCGTGCTAAGAAGATCGTGGAACTATCACACAAGCGCAAAACCAATACTGAATGCCGCAAACTGGTATCAGAACTCCCCCAGCTTGACAGCCAGCAGATTAGTTCTAGGTTATCCGAGCTAGCAGCACACCTTTCGCTCAAAGGCAGCGAGAAGAAAGTGTATTCAGCGCGGGAATTGTGTGTTCGTGTCCAGGAGCTCCAACATGCCAGGCTATCCGATAAGGGGGAGGTATCAGGAGCCATGACCGGCTTTAGCACCCTTGACAAGTCCATCCGTGGCATGAAGCCTAAAAGGGCTACCTTTATCGCGGCGGGTACTGGATTTGGCAAGACGACATTGGCGCTCAACATCTTCAACAACGTGATAATGGACGGCAAGAGGGCGCTGTTCCTATCCAACGAAAATGACGTTGATGATAACCTTGACCGGCTTTGCGGAGTCATATCGGGCCGCGACCTTAAAGACGTTGAAACCGGTCAATACCGTGACATAGTGGCCGTTAAGTTTACCGAGAGATACAAGGACCGGACGGCCTTTGTTTCTGACAACTCCCCCCGCAACATAGACGAGGTCTGCGCCGTCATAAGCAAACACGCGATACAGGACCAGGTTGAAGTTGTGGTTATAGACTACATCGGGGAGATAAGCGGAGCCCCAAAGGACCGAGAAAATGACGAGGCAAAACTAGCGCGGTACGGACAGCAACTTATAGACTGTGCTAAGACGATGAATATCCATATTATTATCTTGGCTCAGCTCAACCGAGAAGGGAATAAGCCGGGTAAGCCGGGCAAGACAGACCTTGCCGGATGTTTTCGGTTGGCACAGAAGGCACACACCATGCTGCTGTTCTGGCAGGACGAGAACAAGGTGGACGTGATAACCATCGACAAAAACCGGCAAGGGCCGGCTGGTATCAGCGTGGCGGTCAATTTTGACCGTAGTACGCAGCGTATAACAGAGCGCGGCGTATACATTGAGTCCGAGAAATCGGTGATGGGGGAGAGAGGGAACACTTACGGAGGATTACCCGAATGAGATGCATGAGGATAGACGCCGGCGGCAAGTGGCTTAAAGAAGACCCTCCCGACATCTCCCGCTGGATGTGGCGCAACGACGGCGAAGAGGCTGTAGTGGTAGACGATGCGACCAGCATTTATTACTGTTCCCGGCCTGAGATGATGGAAACCTACCGTGCAGCCTGGGAGAAGGAACGTAGGGTGGGGGACAAGAGGAAAGCGGCCATGTTCATTGACTTGGACCGCCAATTGTTTGACAAAGAATCCGCATAACAGCCCTCATGCAAGGGCAAGGAGGGGAGATGAAAACCGTATGTGACTGTGGCACTCCTTTAACAGAGGAGCAGATAGTTAGGGGAGGCGAGTATTGCTGCGTTGCGCACGCCGGCAAGTACCGCCCTAAGCATCCTCAGCCGCGAGGATTTGGCTTTGAACGGCCCGAAGGCATCCGGCCAAGGGTAGGGGTAGGCTTTCGTGCTTTCGTGGACGGAGAGGGGCATCCTGTGCCGTATGGGGGTAAAGGATGCTAGTCGATGTGCGGACCAAGGCATTTTGCAAGAACGGACATCCGCGAACCCCTGAAAACATCAACAAGGCCCGCAACTGCAAAATCTGCCAAAGGGATAAAGTCAGGAAGTTCATGCAGGAGAACCGGGGCAAATATCGGGAGCAGGAGCAAGCCCGAAACAGGGGATACAGAGAAAGGCTCACGGACAGCTACATCAACGTCCTGATCCACGCTAAGACCGGTATACCCTACGAAAAGATAACCGACCAGGACCGGGACGAGCGCCGACAGATTGTCACCGAGTACCGGCAACGGAAGGCGGATAGGTTGACAGTCCAATAAAGCAAAAGCCCCTCCATCACTGGCAGGGGCTTTCTTGTGGGTCAAGTGTAGATGGGGTTACTCCAACTTCTGCCGTCTGGCTTCGGCATCGGCCACTGCATTTGCGATGCACGTTTCAGCGTTGTAGGCAAAGCCGTAGGCGATGTCAAACGTTGTAGGTGTGCTAGTCGTCCCGGCACCGATCATGTAGCTTGTGAAAGGTGCACCATCTTTACCGGCCCTCTGGGTGCTGACAGAAGCGTAAAT
>Ga0209518_1002610_pt1 | contig 16531 bp, 13 predicted proteins | sample RifGroB1_FD_183993 | JGI IMG/M metagenome (GOLD analysis project Ga0209518, IMG submission 183993) | Groundwater microbial communities from Rifle, Colorado, USA - Groundwater B1 (SPAdes) (version 2) | ecosystem: Environmental > Aquatic > Deep subsurface > Groundwater | place: Rifle, Colorado...
CCTACAGGCTCTCCCGCATCCCCTGCGTCCCGAACAGGTAGAGCCGGTTCCCGATCGCCGCGAGCCGGTAGTACTCGCCGTCCTCCATCTCCCACGTCGCCACCGGCTGCCAACGCTGCCCATCCCACCAGGCCAGCGCCTGCGTCCCCAGGTCCCGGACGACCGTGCTCCAAATGCGCCCCTGAAACGCCGCCAGGCTGTTCTCCCCGCCGAGCCGATCGTACTCGACCGGCGGGCCTACCCACCCGGCGGGCCCCAGGTCGTAGACCGTCCCCCTCAGCTCCGCGAGGCAGTGCTTCAGCCCGGCCATGTGCAGCTCGCCGTCCGTGCCCTGCAGCACGTCCGACAACTGGGGCTGAGGCCCGTCATAGAGCCTCTCCTCCACCACCACCCCGCTCTCCAACCTCCAGGCCATCAGGACGACCGTCGAGCCGCTCCGCGCGCCCCCTACCGCCCACACCCCCGTGTCGTCGCCCCTCAATGCCTCCACCCATGTCCCGTCAAACCCCGTCACCGCCGCGAACACGCCCCCATCCAGCAGGTACAGCCCCGGCCGATCCTCGTAGCTCGACCCCGACACACCGCTCCGATAGCGCGCGCCCCATGCCCCCACGTAGACGTTCCCATCCCCGCTCTCCGCCGCGCAGAAGAGCGCATCCGTCTCCAACCTCCCCAGCTCACTCCACCCGAACATGCGCCGTTACCCTCTCGTAGGTCGGGACTCCAGTCCCGACGCCTTGCCTCGTCTCCGCGAACGTCGTCGGGCCTGGAGACCCGACCTACGAGAGCGTTCCCAACACCCCCTCTCCGGAACGGAGAGGGGGCCGGGGGGTGAGGCATCCGCGCCTACCACGTCGAGTTCACATGATCGATGAAGTCCGGGCTCCCGCCGCTGCCGTCCCCGTACACCCCATCCACGATGTAGATGGCGTTCCGCTGGGTCGCCACGACGTCCGGGCTATGGCTCCGCACCTGTAGCAGCCGGCTCCGGATGTCGTTCGCGCGGAAGCAGTCGTCCTCCACACTCACCGCCGTCCCGCCGCCGCCCCCGCCGCCATGCTGGACGTTGACCACATGCTCGGCGATCTTCGCGTCGATCTCCTCGTCGATGGTGGTGTCGTCGGCGACGCCCTTCTCCAACCCGCCCCACACCACCGTCCCGCCGCCCCCGCCTCCGCCGCCGCCCTCCAGGGCCGTCAGCCGCGTGTCGACGTCCGCCGGCGGCGTCTCGCCCACATACGCCGTCCCGAGCCAGTCGCTCAGGTTCTCCAGCAGCGTGCTCGGGTCGTCTGCGCTGCGCTTGATCCGCTCCCACGCCAGCCGCGCCTCGATGGCCGGCGCCGCCTTCACGGTGTTGTCCACCGCCGTGATGACGCCCGCCGCTACCGTCACCCTCACCAGGCAGATCGCGTCGGCCAACGGCGTCGGGTCTGTGTCGATGTAGTAGGTGCAGGATCGGTCCGCGCGACTGGTCGCCGTGAGCTGCGCGTGGATGTAGCTGTCGCCCTCCCCGAACTCCCCCGCCCCGTACGTCTCCTCCACATGCTCAACGAGGACTCCTCCACTCCCATCCGGAATGATCGCCAGCAGCGGCGAGATCACCAGCAAGCCGCCGTCTATCGCGCCCACGCCTCCCTCCAGCACCCCCACGCCCACCCCGTCAATCGCCCCCTGGAGCGCGCCGTCCAGCCCCTCCCAGGCGACCTGCTCCTGCGCGCCGGATGAGATGTCCCCATCCTGCCGATACGGCAGCCCGAAGTTGGTCGTCTCACCCGTGTAGCTCATGTCCCCGCCTCTGGGAGGGGCCGCATACCGCGTCGTCTGCGGTATCCGGCCCGCCGTCATCCGTCTCCGTCAACCTCGGGCCCCCTCCAACAGCCTACGGCCCCGTGATGTCCGGCCCGCCGCACTCGCTGACCCCGCACATGTCGTACAGCACCCCATCCGGGTCCTGAATGGGCTGCACCCCCGCATTGCCGCCCCCGCCGAAGCCTCCCCCTCCGCCCATCGCCGCCGCCGTCTCCACGCGTTGCCCCTGCCGTGTCTTGGCAACCGCCTTGTCCACAAGCATCCGCGTCTTGTTCTCTCCCAGCCTCCGCCTCATCGCCGTCCTCCGTTGCCGTAACCTCTGCCTCGCCATGCCTCGCCGTGCCGTGCCGTGCCGTAACCCCTGCCCCTCCCTGCCTCGCCGTGCCGTAACCCCTGCCTCGCCGTGCCTCGCCGTGCCGTAACCCCTGCCCCGCCCTGCCTCGCCGTGCCTCGCCGTGCCGTCTTCGTGCTGCTTCGTGCCTTCTTCGCGGTCTTCGTGTTTCAGGCGTTGACGTCCCCATTACGCCGTCGCCCACGCCACCGCCTCGATCTGCCCGTCGTACCGGCCCTCGCCGTCGAACATGTCGTGCACGGCGAGTATGTACACGGTCTCCTCCTCGCCGGTCACGGTCTCGCTGACGATGACCTTCGACGGCGGGAACAGGTCGGGCTGTCCGAGGGACTCGAAGCCCCGCTCCTCGCGCAGGCGATGGTGAAAGTCGTACAGGTACCTGCACCGCAGGTTCAGTTCCGCCTGGGAGCCCCGCGAGTCATCGTGCTCGGCGAGGCTCTTGTCCAGGGCGCGGAAGCCGGTGACGGTCGGGCTCTGCACTTTCGCCCGATCCCAGGCCGTCGCGCCGAGCTTCAGTCCGGTCCGCCGGTCCACGCCTTCGACGCGGAAGGCCGTGGCGATGTCCCGCAGCCGCGGTCGGCGGGACGCCCCGCCGCGAATGGCGTCCTGGCCGTCCAGGGTCTCGGTCTCCACAAACGTCCGCGTCGCGGGGGAGGAAGCGATGATCTGGCGATACTCCACCCGGCCGGTGACGCCGTCAAAGTAGATTCCGGTCCAGGCGTCCCAGCCCATGAGGTACCGGTACGCCTCCCCGATCGTCGTCTCGGGCCGGAACTGCACGGCCGCCGCGCCGTTGTCCAGCACCCCCGCCGCCGCTCCGGCCCAGCTTGCCGACGCGTAGGCCGTCGTGGGCAGGCGCACGCCGCTGTTGTAGAACGTCCCGATCTCGCTGCTGTGGAACCGCCCCCAACTGAACACTTCCTCCAGGGCGTCGCACACCAGCGCCCCGTCCAGGGGCCGCCGGTAGCCGCACTCGATCTCCTCCAGCGGCTCCAGCCGGTCGATCACCTCGAATGAGCCCTCGGTGAGCCCCAGGCCCTCGCGGTTGGCCTCGTCCAGGTACGCGATCCCGATGTACCGGCACACGAGGCCGTACCGCCCCAGGCTCACCCGCATGAGCTTCGCGCCGCGGACGGCGCGGTACCGCCCGTCCGCGTTGTCCAGCGTCACGCGGCAGTTTCGGGTCACGGTCCGCCGCTCGATGCTGAACTCCTGCGTGCCTTCCCCCTCCTGGAGGTCCGCGCTGATGTCCAGCCACGCCGGATCGCTCAGCGTCACCCGCGTCGGGTAGCTCAGCCCCGCCATCCGGATCACCGGGCTCTCGATCCCCTCCGCGTCCGGCCCGAACTCCACTCCCACCCGATACTCCGTCGCCGTGGTCGGCGTTTGTGGCACGGGCGGCTCGCCCGTGACCTGCACCACCCGCGCCGTCGTCCCGTCCGGCGCGCGCCCGATCAACACCGGCGTCGGCGCCGCCACGGGCCGGTACGGGTAGTGCGTCGTCTCCTCCGCCGCCAGCAGGTTCAGGCCGCTCTCCGTTTCGGGCTGCACGAACCGCAGCTCGTGGAGCCCGAACCCCGCACTCCCGCCGTTCCCGCAGAAGGCAATCGTCGCCTCGGGCACGCCGAACGGCCTGGCCTCCTCGTACACATTGGCCTCGCCGCTCAGCGACGTGCGCACCAGCAGCCGCCCGTCCAGGGGCCACACCAGCACCCACAGGGCCCGCTCGCTGCCTTCGTCCTTGTAGAACTTCCCCACCTGCCAGTCCCACTCGGCCACGGTCTTCCACGCCCCCGAGACCAGCTTCCGCAGCACCGTCGTGTCCCACTTCGGGATGCGCAGTTCGAAGCACCCGCCGAACCGCACCCCCGTGAAGTAGTACCCCTCCGGCCGTTCCTCGGCGGTGGGCGTGGCCTGGCGGGCCATCTGCAGGGCGAACGGACGGTTGGCAGGGATCTTCGTCTCGCTCCGGAGGTACCACAGGTCCTCGTAGGTCAGCGCCACGCCCGGGGTTGAGGCGTACACCTGCCAGGCCACGTACCCGCCATAGTTCCATTCCGGGGCTACCAGCCGCCACTCGCCTTTGCGGGTGGTCTTCCGCTGGAGCTTGCCGGTCGTGGGGCTGTAGTGATCCTGCAGGTCCCATTCCAGGCCGCCCGTGCCGCTCCCGAACATCTCCGCAACCAGGGGCGCGGACCGGTCGGTGAACACCGGCTGCGTCACGTCCCTGGGCTCGATCCCGTACGAGCAGGTGATGACCTTCAGGGCGTCCTCATAGTTGTAGCTGCCCTCCAGGCACTCGATACCCTCGAGCCGGTTGCGCCGTTCGTCGAAGCGCGGCTCGAGGCCGACGAAGCCCCCCGGCTCCGTCAGCACTGTAGGCGGGCAACTCGCCCACTCGATCTTCGCCTGCCCCGCTGGGATCACAGGCCCACCTCAGGAGTGAGCATTGAGCACTGAGCACTGAGCACAACGGCTGCGGCCCTTGTGTCTTCGGCCTTCATGCTCAATGCTCGATACTCAATGCTCATTGCTGCCTCACCCACGTCAACCCTCGATCCCCGCTACTCACCCGCACCTGATCCTCGTCGTCGGTGTCCAGCACCACGCTCAGCTCGCCGTTCTCGGCCTGCGCCGCCCCGAAGCTGTCCACGCCGAACTCCACGACGCTCCCCGGCGCCTCCTCCACCCCCGTCACCTCGCTGGGCCCCGCCTCCACGATCGCCAACAGGTACGGGCACCCCGCCGGCACTGTCTCCCCCATCGTCACCACCACTTCGAGTGGCACGGGCGGCCCGCCCGTGAGAGCCCTCACCCAGACGTAATTCGTGCCCGCCGTCACCCCCACCACGGCCTCCGCCGCCAGTTCCGCAGGCTCCAGGCCCACATACCCGGTGCCGGCTGCTACAGCGCACGACAGCCCCGTTCCCGCCGTCACCTCCAGCCCGTCCCTCGGTCCGTCCCAGGCCCGATACGCGCTCAGCCACCGCCGGTCCACGAGGACATCCCCGTGGAGCGCGAGCGAGTGCTGATCGCCGCTGACGTTGTCGATGATGAGCACCGGTTCAGCCACCTTCCCCGGGGCGGTCCGCACCTGCAGCTCCCACGCCCCGGCGATCGCGTACTGCGGCCGCAACATCAGGTCGGTGATCTGCGCGTCCGCTGGCAGGTTCAGCTTGTAGATCGGCGAGACCAGGTTGCCCTCGATGAACAGGGTGTCGATCCCGATCCCGACATCCCCGAGGTCGCCGTACTGCCAATCGAGCTGCGGGCCGCCGAACGTCTCGCACGTCTCCGGTCCGGTCGTCTGCAGCGTCCCCGGGTAGTAGGTCCAGATCACGAGGGTCGGGGTCAGGCCCAGGCAGGTGCACACGAACACCACCCGGTCCTCGCTCACAAAGTCCGTGCCGATCTCGATGTTGCCGATGTAGCTGAAGAGCCTGCCCGTGACCCCGAACCAGTCGTCGTCGACCGGCCACTGATAGTTCAGCACCCAGCGGTACTGAACGTAGCCGCACGGCAGCAGCCCCTCGGGGGCTGGCTCCCCCTCCTCCCAGAACTTCCACTCGCCGAACCTGGGCGCTGCCATTCATCTGCCGTTCCCTGTCGTCTGAACGAAAAAGGGGACACCATCACTTTCTTCGCGGACACATGCGAAAAAGTATGGTGTCCCCTTTCTTCGCCTGAGTGCTGTGTCCGCCGTCGCCTCTGCCGTCCGCCGTCGTAGGTCGGGACTCCAGTCAGTTCACCGGCAGCGCCCTATCGATCTGCTGCATGATCGCTTCCCGATCGTTGGCATACACGTTGATCTGCACAGGCGTCTGCGGCAGCCCCGTCCCCGGCGCCGGCGCCTCCGGCATCCCCCACAGTTCCGGATGCTGCCGCTGCGCCTCGGCCTCGACCGCCGCATTCCGCCCCGTCTGCTGCTGCTCCTGGCGCCGTCCCCGGTTGATGCCCTGCGCTTGCTCCCCCGCCCGCTGATCCGGCGTGATGAGCTTCTGCTCGCCCACCATCTGCCACATCAGCCAGTTGTGCAACTCGGGATTGTCCCTGCGGATGCGCTCCATCTCCCGGGCTCGATCCGCCGGCTTCATGTCCCGCAGCGACTCCGCCAGCCGCTTATCGCTGCCGAAGAAGCCCCACGGCCCCTTGTCATGCGGCTGGTAGCCGGTGGCCTTGCCGATGTCGATGCGCCGCCCCTCATACTCATACGCCCCGCCCTTGCCAACCACGTCCAGCGCCTGTTTGTCGCGGCTCGCCATGCTGGCCTCCAGCGTGTCCAGCGCATGGCCCATGATCGCCTTCTTCTCGAGGAAGAACGTCGCCGCCCCAGCCGCCGCGATCCACGTCACCGGGTTCGTCAGCACCGCCGCCGCGCCCGGCGCGAGGCTGCCGAGCATCCCCGCCGTGGTCAAGCCCGGGCTGCCCGTCGCCATGCCGGCCATCATCGCCATGTCGCCCATCCCCCCCGCCATGCCTTTCCAGCCCAGCATCGGCGGCGTCCCCGGGATGGGCCGGTTCATGAAGGCCCACGCCCGTGCGCCCTTGCCCGGCTGCTGGGGCTGCTGCGAGGGAAGCCTCCCCGACATCATCTGGTTCTCCCACCACGCCTGATTGTGCAGGGCGTCCAGTCGCCCTTGCCCCGCCGCCACGGTGGGTGCCATCCGTTGCCTAACTGCTTCGTCGTGAGCGCTCCACCCCGCCGGCAGCAGCATCGACCGCTTCCGGATCGCCACCGTCTGCTGTTCGATGGCCGCCGTCTCCCGCTTGACCGCCACCGTCTGCTGTTCGATGGTCTTCGTCTCCCGGATGTTGGCCGCGGCTTCGCGGGTATCTGCGCCGGCGAGCTGCCCCTTCATGAAGGCCATCTCGGACGCTGCAATCCTCAGCTTCCCAATCCCCAGCCGCGCCAGCGTCTCCGCCGTGACGATGCCCATGATGGCCGCCGCCGCGATCCCCGCGTACGCGATCGTGTCCTGCGCGCCATCGGGCAGGTCGCTGAAGCCCCGCGCCAGCGCGGCCGTCACGTTCGCCGCTTTCGCCACAATCGGCAGGTACACCCGGCTGATCTCGATGGCCGCCGCGCTGATCTCGGCCTTCGCGTGCTTCACCTCGAAGGCGGCGCTCTGCTGCTGCTGTGCCAGTGCCGCGCCCAGGGCGTCCGTGTTGTCCTTCATGTAGGCGAGATACTCGGCATACTTCCCCGCCTGCTCGCCGGTCAGGGCCAGCATCGCCCGCCACGCCCGCATCTCGAAGCCGAGTTGCGCCAGGGACTCGGCGTTGCCCCCCGTCGCCTCGTCCACCATCCGCACCGTCTTCGCGAGGCCCAGGTTCTGCAGGGCATACGCCGGGGTCATCCGGAACAGGCGCTGGAACGTCTTCTCCAGCTCCTTCGGCGGCCTCAGGAGCGTGCTGTACGCCCGCTCCAGGGCCGTCGCGCTCTCCGCCGCGTTGAAGCCCTGAATCGTCATCAGGGCATACGCCGCGCCGACTTCCTCCAAGGGGCTGCCGGCCTGCGAGGCCTGCGCGACCACCGTGCCGAGCTGCTGGGCCAGGTCGGGCAACATGACCTTGCCCTTGTCGATAATCTTGAACAGCGTGTTCATCGTCTCGTTGGCTTCGGCGCCGGTCCGCTGACCGTAGGCGTTCATGATGCTGGTCAGGATGTCCGCCGCCGTCGCCGTATCGCTCAGGCCGGCCGCCGCGCCCTTGCTCGCCACCGCCAGGATGTCCAGCCCCTCCGCGCCCTGCCACCCGCTGCTCTGGATGTCGTACAGGCCCCGCGCCAGCACGAGGGGCGCATCCACCACGCGCCGGTCCCGCGTGAGGTCCAGCACGCTCTCGCTCAGGCCCTGGAACGCCTGCTCGTTCAGATGCGCGAGGCTGTTGACGTTGCGCATCCACTCCTGGAATGGCATCCCTTCGTTCAGGGTCTTCTTGAGCGCGAACCCGAGGCCGGCGGTCGCCGCCGCCATGGGCAGCGCCATGCCCGACGCCACGTCGATGTACATGCGGCGGGTGTCGATGATCTGCTTCCGCAGCTCGCTCTCCTGCCGCCGCGCCTTCACCTGTTCCTGCTGCACCCTCCTGGAGACGCGGTCGATGTCGCGGATGGCCTCGTTGGTCTGAGGCCGGCCCGCATACTTCGCCCGAATCACGAACTCCAGGTTCCGCCGATCCGCCATCGTCGTTTGGAGGGGCCGCATAGCCCGCAGGGCTATCCGGCCCGCCGTCTCCTTCCGTCATTCACTTCGGGCCCTGCCGTCCGGAGGCCCCGTCTCGGGTTTCGCAGGTCGGGCTTCGCCCCGACCCGAAACCCGAGACAACCCGCGCCCTGCCGTCTTCCGCCGCCCTTCGCCGTCTTCCCCTCTTCCCTCTTTCGTTGCCCTACCGCCGTTTCCGCCTCGCCGCCCGCGCCGCTTCCATCTTTCGTTGCCCTACCGCCGTTTCCGCCTCGCCGTCCACGCCGCTTCCCTCCCCCGCTCGACCGCCCTCAGCGCCTCGACCTGATCCGGGTCCTGCCGGCGCATCCCGCCGTCGCCGGGCAGGACTTCCCGTTCGAGGCAGGCCTTCAGGTACCAGAAGGCTCGCCAGAGATCGGGCTCGCGTTCGGCGATGGCGCCGACTCGTCCGGACTCGCCTCGCCAGAAGGCTCCGGCGAGGCGCTCAATTCCCCCAGGACACGTTCGCGCTCGCTCCGCGCCTGCTCTTCCTCGTCGATATGTTCGAGCGCCGCGCGCATCCGCTCTTCGTTCACGCGCACGCCCCGCCGCTCCAGGTCCATCGCCGTTGCGGCCGCCAGCTCGCCGTTGGCGCGCAGGCACTGTTCGAGGAGCCACGCGCGCCGTTCCTCGTCCAGGGTCGCGAGCTGCCGGCCGTTGAGCCTCCGCGCCTCGGGGCTATCCTCCGGCGCGCTCACCAGCCACTGCCCCGCCCCCATCGTGGGAGGGGCTTCAGCCCCGACGCCGTTCCCGCCGTTCCCGGCCGGAACCCGATACTCACACACCATCTGCTCGACGAGGTACCTCCGCGCCCGCCGGCGGTACCGCGCCCTCCGCAGCGAGGCCTCTTCCTCTCCAGGCTCCGCCGGCGCATACCCCGCCTCACCCAGCGCGTCGTACTCATCGCTCTGATCCCAGTCGAGCTTCCGCAGCCGCACCCACGCCTCGTCCTCGCTGAAGCCTGGGAGCGCGATCTTGGGCCCCGCCCCGGTCCCGAACTGCATCTCCATCTCCGTCCTCCTGGGCGAAAAAGGGGACACCATACCATCTTCGCGGACGTCGCGCGAAATGGTGATGGTGTCCCCTTTCTTCGCTTGAGTGCCAACACCGGGTAACGAAAGCGGGAGCGACCCCTCGATCGCTCCCGCCTTCCCCTTGGAGCCCACCAGCCCCGTGGGTTCTTTGGCGCCAGGCGAGGGGACCCGGCGCGCATGATGGTTGTTAGTCGTGCCTATCCGGTCCCCGCCTTCGCCGTCCCGCTCACGCCGTCGCCGTCACGGGGTTCATCCAGCGCCTCGCTCACTGTCTCCACACTCGGCGTCCCGTGCCTCACCACCCACGCCGCCGCTCGCTTCCTCATCGCTCGCACCTCATCCCGCGTCTCGGGCACATGGCCCAGGTATCCGGCGAGGGCGACGAACCGAATCATGTCGTCGAGCTGCGCCTCGCCGTACCCCGTCGCCCTCCCGAGCACTCCCATCGCCGCCTGCCTTGCTCCCCTCTCCGGAACGGAGAGGGGCCGGGGGTGAGGCAGAGCCCTCAGCCCGTCACCGCCGTATACAACACGCCCCCCACCACCTTCAGCGGCTTGATCCTGGGGCCGAGCGTCACTCCCTGGTCGCCGTCCTGCTGTTCCGGGTCGGCTCCGTCTTGGATGACGCAGGTCGGGTAGGTGACCGTGAGGTAGTTGGACGCGCGCCGGAAGTCGACAACGGCCTGGAACACGGTGCCGGCCTTGTACTTCTGGTACCAGGCCTTGCTCTCCCAGTCGATCTCCAAGTTCACCATCAACGACCTGCGCCCGCGGGGGAGGTCCCTCCGGAGGAGGTAATCGACTCCGCCGTAGGTGTACCCCGCCCACTTGCCGGTGTTGAGGTTGTGGCTGAACTGCAGTTCGACGGAGTTCCAGCCGATCAGCCGGACCCCGTCGATGTAGACGTTGACGTTGATGCCGTGGAACGGGGAGGGCTGTCCGACATAGTTCGGGCTGCCCGGCGTCGCCTCGTCGCTCCAGTGGCCGACGACGTCGATGTTCGCCTCGGCGTCGCCGTTGAGGTCGCACCGCAGCGTGACCTGGTTGGCGGTGCAGCCCGTGTGGCCCTTGGCGAACTCGCCGTTGTGCTGCTCGAGGATGGAGAGCGACTTGTAGTGCGTCGGGTTCAGGAGGCTGAGCAGATCGACAATCCACTGGCAGCGCCCGGGGCACACGGCGGCTTTCAGGCTGCCGGCGACCTCGATCCCGCGCTGTCCGGTATGGGTCTCATCGGCCTCGCCGACCGGAAGTTCGATGACTTCCCAGCCGGCCGTCCGCTTGATCGAGCTGGTTCCGGGCACCCACATGCTGGGCGCCACCCAGATGCCGGCGGCGGTCTCGACGCCCAGGCCCAGCGTATGTTCCCACGCCTGCGGCTGTCGGGTCAGGTCCATCGTCGTTCACCTCAGCGAAAAAGGGGACACCATCGCTTTCTTCGCGGACGTATGCGAAAAAGTATGGTGTCCCCTTTCTTCGCCATGAAAGCTGTGGCGCGTCCGCCGTCCGTGCCCGCCGTCCGCCGTCCGGTCCCCGCCGTCTCCGTCACGGTCCCCGCCGTCGCCGCTACAGCGCCGGCACGCGGTCCTCGATGCTCCGGAACCCGACTCGCTCGCCGTTGACCCCGCCGCTCACGATCGCGACGGCGGTGATGTCGGTGTAGATGTTCGTGTCGGGGGTCCCGATCGCGACCGGGGCGGTGAACTCGTCGCCGTTGACCGTGATACGCTTGACTTCCGTCGCCGCGCCCGGGATCCGGCAGGTCACGTCGAGCACCACGTTCGTGGCCGTCTTGTCCGCCGGGATGTACGCCTCGAGGTTGTTCCCCCCGGTGAGGGCGCTCAGCGCGAGCCCATCGGCGAACGTCCCGGTGCCGGAGCCGGTGACGCTGAACAGCCCCATCTCCTTGACCTCGTCGTAGACCAGGGCCGCCGTGATGTAGGCGGCCGTCACCTGGTATTGCGCCAGGTTGAAGTCCGCATGGACGCGCGTTGCGACCGCCGTCAGCAGGGCGCTGAGCGAGGCGTAGACATCGGCCTTGGTGTCGCTCTCGAGGGCGCCATGCGCCAGGAGGCCGTTGACGATCCGGTCGAGCAGATGCGCGCGCCACGCGCCATCGTCAACCGACTGATCCTGGTCATAGGCGGGCTGCCCGAGGGGCAGCTCGACGTCCGGGTCTTCGGTGGCGGTGACGGTGTCGTAGAAGCTCGTCCCGCCGGTGATGGCGCTCAGCAGGGCGCCCCAGATGTAGGCGACCCGATCCGTGATGAGGTCCAGGCTCGCCTTGTCGATGTCCGCCATGTCCGTCCTCCGCCGTTCGTGGCATGGGCGGCTCGCCCATGAGTGCTGCGGCTGCCGTTGCCTCTGCCGTCGTGCCTGCGGGTCAGCCCGACCCGCGCCGTTCCAGTCCCACCCCACCCACGGGCGAGCCGCCCGTGCTACTTCTCCTCCGCCTGCCCCGCCGGGCACGCCTCGTCCAGGCCCTTCTTCGCGCGCTCGAGGATCTTCGACATGCCGCTCGGCATAGGCGCGCCGAGGACTCGGAGATGGTTCAGGACGGAGATCGCGTCCACGATGATGAAGAACGCCAGGCCCCAGACGGTAAACATGGGCCCTTTGATGTTGGGCAGGACGCTGGGCAGGGCCATGTCGAGGGCGACGCAGACGAGGATGCCGCCCCCGTAGGCGATCATTTTGACCAGGCCCTTCAGGAGCCCGGGCCAACAGAACTTCCTGCCGATGATCGCGACGATGACGCCGAACACGAAGTCGAGCGTCATCACCAGCAGGAGCGCGGGGGCCAGTTTGTCGAGCGGCTCGGGGAGGGCGTTGCGCGTGCCGGCGAGACTGATGGCGAACGCGCCGAGACCCGCGATGCCCAGGCGGGCTGGCTCACCGAACCCCTCCAGCCAGATGCCCGCCAGCTTGAACAGCATCTCGCCCTCCGTCCGTGGCAGGAGCGTCTCGCTCCTGAACGCCTTCGCCTTCCGCCTCTCGTGGGTCGGGTCTCCAGACCCGACGCCCTCCTCGCCGTCCGCCGTCCGCCGTCTACTCAATGCTCAATGCTCACTCCCGACTGCATCGCGTCCTACGCGATGCAGTCGATGAACAGGTACGCCGCCGTGGGGCTCACGAGCTTCTCATCGACATCGTAGGTGAGCTGGGTCCAGTCCGCGTCCCTGTCCTTCTCGTAGTCGGTCTCGGCGTACCAGTCGTACCAGGTGAACTGGTAGCCGAGCGACATCTCCTGCATGTTCGGGCTGGGGTTGGGGTTGACGTACGCCAGCAGGGCGAAGTCGCCCCAGATGTCCGTCAGGGAGGCCGTCTGCCCCTCGTCGGCGGTGTTGTACAGCGACCGCGGGACGAGGATGCGGTCCAACTCGAAGGCGTTCAGCAGGTCCGCGTCCGTCACCGAGTAGGTGTTCTTCGTGATGCTCAGCGCCGCGCGCAGCAGCGTGTTGAGCTTCAGCTTCGCGCGCACGAGGCGCGGGATCACCATCACGTTCGGGTACTGGCCGGTGGCCGCGAAGATGACCTCCTTGGCCGCCATGACGTGCGCGACGGGGTCGCCGCTCGCGTGGCTCCACTGCGTGGCGCCGGCCAGTGTGAGCTGCTGCGTGATGACCGCCGCGTCGGTGCACAGGGCGGCGACGCGGATCTCCTTGCCGACGCTCAGGCGGTCCTGGATCAGTTGCACGTCGCGCTGGCTGATCGCGAGGAAATTGTCGGCGTTGGCGCGCGTCTTGCGGGCGTTGAACACCCGCGCGCTGTACTGCTTCGCCACGTACGCCGTGGTCGAGTACGTCCAGCCGATCTCGATGGCCGCCGCGCCATAGGCCCGGTGCCCGTCGAGGGGCTTGAACGACTCATCCCCGAAGACAGGGTACAGGTCGCTGTTGTTCGCGACCGGGAGCTTCGGCAGGATGTCGTCCGCGATGAAGCCCTGCGGCCGCCGGCCCACCACGAGCTTCGTGATGACCTGATTCACATGAACGTCGCTCGGCACTTTCATCGCTGGCATCGTAACCCTCCTGCCGTCTGCCTGTGTCGTCTACCATTACTCCCCTCTCCATTCAGGAGAGGGGCCGGGGGTGAGGCTCCGTCGCCGTCCCCGTCACCTGTCACCCATTACCCGTCACCGTCGTCCAGGGGCCGGGGGTGAGGCCTACGTTACGGCGCCGGCAGCCACTTCGCGTAAGGGCCGACGCAGATCCCATTCGTCTTCACACCCGCGCCCGCCGAGATCAACGTCGCGACCCCGACCACATAGTGGGTCGCCCCGCCCGCCGCCGTCGCGCCGATGGTATCCAGCTCGCCGTTCGCATCCGCCACGGCCAGCTCGTCGCCCAGCGCGTAGTCGGAGTCGGCCTTCGCGTCGCAGATGCCGACCTTCCGCACCCGCACCGTCAGCCCGACCGTGGTGGTGTTCAGCGCCACCCCGATCGGCACGTCCGTCGCCGCTGCGCACACCACCACCTGCCCCGCCGTGCTGTCCTGTTTCACCGCGCAGCCGGCGGCGATGCTGGCGCCGGCCACAAACTCCACATCGACCACGCCGCGTTCGTTGAGCCGGATGTCAATCAACAGGCCGTCCGTCACGGCGCCGGCGCCGGTGGCCGCGACGATGGCGGTCCCCAGGCTATACAGCAGGCCATTGCCCGTCAGCGTGTCCAACTCACCGTTCGCATCGACGACCATCAACCGGTCGCCCACGGTGTTGGCGGCGTCCGCCTTGTAGGTTGAGATTCCCGCCTTCCGCACCCGCACCGTCAGCCCGACCGTCACGGTGTTCTGCGCGATCCCCACCGGCACGTCCGTCGCCGCTGCGCACACCACCACCTGCCCATCCGTGGAGTCCGCCTTGACGGCCGCCCCGGCGGCAATGCTGCCGCCCGCGACCAACTCCACGTCCACGTAGCCGCGCTGATTGAGCTGGATGTTGATGAGCAACCCGACCGTGATGACGCCCGCGCCACCGGCGACCTTCACCGCCGTGCCGACGCTGTACAGCGCGCCGTTCCCGGCCAGCGTGTCCAACTCGCCGTTCGCGTCCGCCACCATCAGCACGTCGGCCAGGGCGTACGCCGCATCGGCCTTGCAGTCGCAGATGCCGCTGATCTGGACGGCGCTGGTGGCCGCCGCGAGGACGGTGCTGAGCGCAATGCCGAGCGGCCGATCCGTCGCGGCCGTGCACAGGACCGCCTGCCCATAGGTGCTGTCCTGCTTCACCGCGCAGCCGGCCGTCATCCCGCCCACGCCCGCCGTGAAGATCTTCACGAGGTCGCCCTGCGGGAAGCTGATCCCCTGCCCCAGGGCGACGGGAACGATGCTCCCCGCGCCGCTCGCCGCCTCGAGGGCCACGCCGATCAGGTACGCGGTCGAGCCCGCTGTCAGGGTCGCGACGGTGTCCACCTCGCCGTTCGCGTCCGCGACCACCAGGAGGTCGCCCTTGCTGAACGCGCCATCGGCAATGCACTTGGCGACGCCCCCGCGGATGACGCTGATGTTCACGCCCGCGGCGGTCGCGGCGTTCTGCGCGATGCCGATGGGCTTATCGGTCGTGCCGGCCTTCTTGCAGGTGCCGGCGGCCGTGCCCAGCGTGACGACGGCGCCGGCGCTCAGCGCCGCCTCCGCCTTCAGCGTGATGATCGAATCGCCAATCGGCTGCTCCCAGCTCATGGCCTGCCTGCCTTTCGGGACTGTCCAAGCCGCGCCGTGCGCGGCGCATGGACTGTCCCCTGTTGCCGTCGCCTGCTCAACTTCAGGCCGGATGGCCTGCGGCCATGCGGCCCCTCCAACTTCTCCCCTCTCCGGCACGGAGAGGGGCCGGGGGTGAGGCTACTTGCCCTTCTGCTTCTGCTCCGCGTCCACCGCCTCCACCAGGTCCGGCCGCGTGGCCGTGACCGCGTTCAGCGCGGCCTCGTACGACAGCTTCGGAGTCCCGTCGTCCTTCACTCCGGCGCTGGCGATCAGCTTCTCCACCTCGAGGTCCAGCGCCACCTGCGGATCGGCCTCCGGCGGAGCGCCCGCGAACCCGCGCTCGCCCAGCTCGACGACGCTGGCGGCCATGTCCCGCGCGATGGCGAGCAGTTCATCCCGCTCGCTGCGCCCGTTGGCCGTGCCGTCCGCCGCGGCGAACAGCTTCTCGTCGGCGTCCATGCCCAGGGCCAGGTTGGCGACGCGCTCGCGCAGCTTCGGCGCGATCACATGGTCGCGGCCCGCGACCTTGATTGGTGCGGCCATCGCCTCGAGAATGCCCTTCCGATCCAGCTCCCGACGCGTCGCTGCCTCGCGCTCCTCCACCGCCTTGAGCCGCCCGGCCAGCTCGCGGTTCTCGGCGCGCAACCGCTCACCGTCGCCGTCAGCCGTCGCCGTCGCCTTCGTGGGTCGGGTCGCCAGACCCGACGCCGTCCCCTCCGCCTCCTCACCCTCCTCGATGTCCTCCACGTCGTCCAGCTCCTCGGGGTCCGGCTTCACTGCCGCCTTGCGGGGCCTGGGCATCGTCGTGTCCTCCTCGTCGTCTTCCGTGTGTTCCGTGGTTGAAGCGGCGTTGACGTACGCAAATCTCACCCCGCCGCTCGCCGCCAGCACGCTATGCTCGGCCATCGGCTGGCGGAAGAAGGGGTCGTTCGTCAGGGCGAACCCGGCCAGCACGTTGCTGTGCTTCCTGCCGGTCTGCGGGTCGGTGTACGTGCGAAACCACTCGGGGGAGATGTACGCGAAGAGCTTCTCGGCCTTGGCCTTCAGGCCCACGGGGGTCCACTCGATCAGGCCCTCGAGACCGGCCGGGGTCTGGCGCACGTCGCGCACCCAGCCCACGGCTTCGCCGGGGTTGTGCTCTGTGTTTCCGGAGAGGTCGATGTGCAGGACCTTGGCGCGGAAGTTGGCCTCGAACTGCGCCATGGCCGCGTCGTCGTGCTTGAGAACCTTCCCGTCCTTCCACTTGAACTCGCCTCGCGGCATGAGGAGCGCCCACTGACTGGCGCCGTCCTGCTCGCCGGTCAGGGCGCTATCCATGCTGATCGCCGCGAGAAACTCGTTCATGCCGTTCGCCGTCCGTGGCACCGGCGTCTCGCCGGTGAATGCCGTTGTCGCCGTTGCTCTGCAATCCCGCTCACT
>Ga0209518_1002613_pt1 | contig 16527 bp, 21 predicted proteins | sample RifGroB1_FD_183993 | JGI IMG/M metagenome (GOLD analysis project Ga0209518, IMG submission 183993) | Groundwater microbial communities from Rifle, Colorado, USA - Groundwater B1 (SPAdes) (version 2) | ecosystem: Environmental > Aquatic > Deep subsurface > Groundwater | place: Rifle, Colorado...
TTGCTACTCTTTTTTTTATTTTTAAAGTTAATTTGTTTACTCATATATCCCTCATTCTCTCCATATACCTACTTTCCCTTAAAAGAATTATCCTGACCCCCACTTGGTGTTTTTTAAAAGAGTCCTCCTATCCGTCTCAGGTATAGGGACTCTCACCTACCTTGCCATATGGCTCGGGCAACAGTCCTGTTTCGACCTGACAAGTTGGGGACTGTGGGTATGGCTCAAAACCAATCTCCAGCCCGATTAACAATACAATTATAGGATATACATACTGAGGCTCTTAGCCCCGAAGATACATAATATGAGTACCATATCAGTATAACACCTCGAATCTATTAATTGCTTTGTAAACAAATTCTTATATTCTCAGAGGTTTTTTCTGCTTATTGAAACTTGTAGCTGCCTTTCAATTTTAAAACAATCTGCAATGCCCAGAGAGCGTCAGAAGACGATGCTTGAGCCTTCACCCCCGACTCAATAATACCCTTGAGATGTTGGGCGATCTTTTCATCCGATAAGCCCGCTTTATCCAAAAGAGCTTCCAGATATGCCTGCACATGCTTTAATCGTCTATTTTTGTAGCCTATTAGTTTAGCTGTGTTCCTACTGTTAGTTTCATAAACCTCAAGTGCCGATTGGCTGGCGTTACCAGTATGCAAATATCTCTCTGCCCATTTTTTTTGCTTGATTGTCAATTGTTTGTGCATACAAGACAGTAAATAGAAAACAGCCTCATTTAGGCACTAACAGTATAATGCAATGTCAATAATTTTGGTTATCCAAAGTATATATTTTTAAGATTGGGATTTATACGTTTTTCCATCATTTATTCGTTTTGCCACTTTATCGAATAAAATATCAAGTGCTGCGTCGGAATTTTTTAAGAAAGAGTAATTTACTTAACCTCTAAGACTTTAAAGTTTGTCTTTTATAGATTTTAATAGATTTTCTTCCTTATTATCCAAAGGTGTTTTATGTTTTATTTTATAAATAATCGAACCTGCAACATGCCTATTTACTGGTATGTCATTCCAACCTGTAATCGTTTCAGATTGATTAATTTCCTCTAGCTTCTCCAAGGCTCTTTTTGTTTTTTCTTCATCCTCGGCAGCCAACCTCTTAGCTTTTTCTAGCTCTTTTTCTGTTCTACCTTTATTGTTTTTCTTTCTTGTTAAATAAAGAAATGGAGAGGACAACACTAATAGCAAGATACCCCAGAAAAATGCTTGTGCCAACGCCGCACTTACATAGTAATCCTGATAAGTCTCCGATAGTCCTACAAGTGCAATGATTGATACCACTCCTGCTATAGAAATCAAGATTACTTTTTGTATTAGACTAAGCTGATTAAAATAATTCATTCAAGTAAAAGATATACTAACTTCATAGAGTTAGTTTTTAAAAAATCCACCGTTTTCCTAAGTTAACAAATTAATCTAAAAAGTTATCTTTTGCCTTTACAGTAAAAAAATTAACCTCAAATCTTTCTATTAAAGCTTTTGGCAATTTTCTTTGTCGAGAAAAACGAACCATTCCAAACGGCCTTGCTGTACCCTTTCCTAAAAATTACACCCTCTTGCCCTTAATCGAGATAGCTGATAATTATATGAGGCTTCTATATTTTGCAATTCATAACTGTGTTCGACCTCTAACTGCCCTAAGGCTGTCTTGGCAATCCCAGATGAGAATAACCCGGCACCCGCAAAGCTTTCTATCGCTGCCTGTCTTGCCTGCTGGTATGCTCTATTTTCACTTTGGACTTTCCTTGTCACTATTACAATCCTCTAAAAATCTTCTTTGATCAACCACGGGATCTGATTGATAAGACTGCTGGGCAATTGAATTGCTTGGTGTTGGTTGAGGAAAAGACCTTGGTGTTATTTGAGAGTTAAATAACCACGACAAATCCAACGGACTAGGAAAGGCTGTAAAAGGTTCATTTATTTGGGGATATTCAAGTATAGGCTCTGCCCCTTGTCCTAAATCGGCAACTTGGTCATCAAGTTCAGTCGACACCCCGGCTACTTCCTGTCCATCATCTTTGAGCTTTTCTTCAGCTACGGCTAGCCACTTTAATGCCGAGCTGTAATTTTCGTCGCCTGGAATAACTTTTTTGAAAAATTCAATGGCTCCCACATAATCGCCGTTGTAATATCTTTCTCTGCCTTCAGCTAAATTACTCGCTGACTCAGCTAACTGTTTATATATTTCCTTCCCCTTTTGAATTTCATTTTTAACAGCCTGTGTAGTCCATTTACCATCAGTTTCAGACAGTCTCTCAAGAGCTTCTTGGTATTTGCCTTGCTCTGCCAACCTTTGTGCGTCAATTTTTAGCCCTCTGATTGTTAAATATCCATGACCTCTAGCAGCCCCAAAGACAAGCGATGGAACGATAAGCAAGGTGATGAAAGAAATTAAAAGTGGCCTAATTTTTAATTTAAGTATTTTCATACTAAAACGAACTGCCCTGTCAGAATAGCCTTTCTCCATATTTAATTTGATCGTCAATTATTCCTACTGCTGCTTTGTTAGCATCTTTGCGACTCATAGCTTTTTCACCCTCCTTGAGATTGTCCTTATCAATGAGCAAGCTTACCCCTTCTTTAATTGCTCTGTTCTTACAAAACCAGTAAAGAAATTTCTCAATTACATGAGGTAACAAGAAAATAAAAATTGCTGGGATGAATAAGTTATCTAGTGTTAGAACTATGGATGATATGGTCGCTGATGAATATTTGAGCAAACGAAGCCAGAATCTAATTTTCCTGTATAAAATCGGTTGTTTCTCAGGGTATTTTATTCCAAAAGAACCCGTATAAAAGATATTCGTAACTTCTATTAAAAAGTATAAGATAAAAAGTATAGCCATACTCCCTTTTTTTACTAATGTAATAATTGATTAATTTCTTTAAACCACTCAGATTTTTGTCTTTGCTCTAATATAAAAATAGACGCAATTGCCAAAGTTGGTGCTTTACCAACATTAGAAAGACTGAACCCATTTTTTTCATAAAACATTATTAAGTGGTCAAGAAGCCCCCCTAAAATAAAACGTGTTTTAGGAGTTACTTTTCTTATCAAAAAATGGAAAAATGCGTGAAGCGTCTCTATAGCATACAATTCAACTTTTTCATTTCTTATAAAAAGAGGTGTAAACTCCGTTTTCATTAAAAATTTTCCCCCAAGTTTTATAAGCTCTCCTCTAGCCGTGAACAATTTTTTCCCTTCTGTTTCTTCTTTTAGAGAAAAGTCTGTCCCGAAATAATAAGCACCAAATTCACTTTCGAGACGCTTGAGCGGATTACTTGTAAAATCTTCTTTAATCCCAGACACATAATCGTCAAATTCCGAGATAAGAAAATCACGTGCACGATTGCTCAAATTAATTAAAACCCTATCTAGAAAATAGAGGAAAAGGATTGTTTGAATATTAGAAGAAACACTAGCTTTTACTGCCGAAGTCTTATTTTCTGTTAAAACTATTTCAATTGTGTCGATAAGTTTTTTTTGTTGAAAAAAAGACATGACTAATGAGTCTTTTAGTTATTTGTCCTTTGGGAAATAATCAATAATTCATTCGTATCATAAGCCTAATCTTTGATTATAGTCAATAAACTTTAGGCAAAGCTCCATCCATAATTTGAGTGATGGCAACTATCACCCAAAAAATAGGGGCAAAAATCAAGAAGATAAGAAAACAAAAAGGTCTAACCCAAGAGAAACTCTCAGAACTGACTAATATTGATTATAGCTACTTGAATCTTATTGAATCTGGCAAAAGAAACCCCTCGATTAAAAGACTGCACAAGATTGCAAAGGTTCTTGAAGTTTCCCTGAAAGAGTTAATGCCGTAGATGATCCGAAAAACGATTCTAGCGATATATCAGCCTCGCTTTATCAACCAAAAACGGCCGTTTTTTAAAAAGTGACTCTTAGTACCTGTCAAGTAAAATCCTCGATTTATCTCGTAAATTTTAGACAGGCTTAACTCTAATAAAAGAGGGACAAAAAGAAGTAGCCGCCCTCTCATGCCCTAATATTATGATGGGTTTTGACATAAGGCGATCTTGTTTTAAGAAGTTGCCCTAAATTATTTCTCTCCAAAATTATTCTGGCTTTTCGAAGTGGCGGCAAGTGTAGCTTGAAGCTGAAAGGTACAAATTGTAGGTTTTGGTCCTGCCAGTCCCAACCGAAAGATTCATTGGAGAAAGTATAGCAAGAATTCAATTATCAGAAAGAAGTTGGATCAGTAAATTGTAGAAATTTAGAATCCCGTGCCAAGCAGCAGCAGTAAATATATTCTACAAAATTCTAGCTTTGAATTCAGTCTACAGGAGTACCTTGGATTTTTCCATGACGATCTATTTTTTTTAATCTTTTATCAGTTAAAAAAAACTTATAAAAAGGTACGTGTAAAGCCTTGCTTATGTTAAATGCTCTTCGTAATGTAGTGTTGGCGATCCCCCTTTCGATTCTATTGATAGTTGATAAATCAACTCTTGCACGTTCGGCCAAATTAAGCTGCGAAAGTTTTTGAGCCTCTCTATACCTCCGGATTTCCTTCCCAAAGTGTTTATTGACATCTGTAGCCATCTTATCTCACCTTTCATGAGAATAAGATGACCAGTACCTAATTTATACAGCATATATGAAGTAATTAGGCTGAATATTTGCTTGCAAATACGGATTATATGCAATATTCTGTGATTGTGATCAATAAGAGCAAAAACTCAACCAGTAACAGCACATGGAGTTTAAAAGATAAAAATTACATTCCGATCTCAATCATCTTAGTAAGCATTTTATTGAGGTTTTGGTTCTTTTGGAGACCCTCATTTTCCGGAGACGAAGGTGAATATGTTAGTAAGGCTGTACAAATTCTAAGGGGGATAAATGATTTGGTCTTGGGCAGAGATATTCATATCGCTATCCAAAATATTTTTCTACCTATACTCCAACATGCACATGGGCCCTTAGAGTTTTTGCTTGCGATTCCTATGGCAATCTTCCAACCGCGAGAATTTTTCGTGAGATTAATTTTTGTAGTTATAGGTTCTGTAGTATTAATTCTAAGCTTTTTGATCCTGAAAAAGTTACGTAACATTAATGTTGCTACGGCTTTCGCAGTCACTTTTGGAACTTCTGTTTATGCTATCTGGTGGTCACAAACCGCGATGTATCAAAGTCTATCGATGGCCGCGAGCATTTTTATTTTTCTATCCGTACTCTATTTTTTAAAGAAACCCTCTCGAAAAACATTAATCCTTTTGTTTCTTAGCCCTGCTGTTGGTCTATTGGTTTTTCCTGATTTTGCCTTGTTTGTACCTGCAATCATCTGGGTTGCCTATGATAAGCGAAAGTATTTAAAAATTACTGATTTAGTACTTGCTGTTGGAGTATTTTTAATCGTAGCTGGGGTTTATTATTTTCCATGGATAATTTATTCAATAATTAGTGGTAATCAATATGCCGGATTTAATTTTCTCCTGAAGGCTAAATTAGCAGCAAGAGTTGATGTTTACCAAAATTTACAGGGTTTCTGGAATAATTTTTTTAGTTTTCCTGGCGTTTATACGGTTTGGCCATTTGCTATTTTATCAACCTTTTTAATCAAAAAGGTCAATTACTTGAAATATGTGCTGTTAACAGTCTTTTTGGCTACTTTGGTCTATATATTCCGAGCATATACACCTTATTTTTATTTTGTCAGTATCTTTGCTCCAATATGTATTCTTGCCTCAGAATGGATTGCGAGCCAAAAACGGTTAGGGAAGTTAATTCTAGTTGCGATATTAATTCTAAATTTATTCAGTATTACTTTGCTTTTAAAGGGCGAGCACAACCCACTTATTTTTGGGCAAAAAGGACATCAACTTGACGAGGCCAAACAGGTAGGCATGTTAGCTAAAAAATGCATAGTTAAAGATGATGAAACTTACATAAGCACATACCCAACGGGGAAAGCCGCTTATTACTTTGGAAGGCAAAGTACCGCCTATTATGATGGTAGTGAAATGATTCCTAAAATGAAGCAGTTTTTGGAAGGTAAGGCAGAGAGTGTTAAATTGATTCACTATTCTCGAGGTTTTTTCCTCACCGATAAAAATCTTGAGGAGCAACTTCGGGGGGAAGCTCTGCAGATAATAGAGTACAAGGACGACGTAGCCCTGCTATACAAAGATTGTGACTAGCAAAATTTGCTAAAGATTTTTCAAAAATTCTCCTGGGGTCAATATACCTAATCCTTTAATTTTCCCCGACAGTAAATGCTTTTTATCTAAAGTTATAACAACTTTTGCTTTTGATTGTATTGCTGAGGCTACAACATGAGCATCTTTTGCTGCTGTGATGTCAAGGTATTCCTCGACCTCCTCAGATGCCGGAGCAGAAATTACCTTAAGTGATGAAATTGATATCAACCGAGATACTTCGCTTTCAGCGATTTTAATCTTATGGGCATTCCTGGAAACTTCCTCTATAACAGCTTGGCTTGTTACACCATCGAATTTTCGCTTTTTGATTAACTTAAGAACTTGGCTAGACCCTCCACTTTTGGAACCCAAGGCGGCCAGTATTACCGAGGCATCAATAAACGCTAACATTAAAATTACTTGAGAAGTTTTTTTACTTTTCTCTTTAACGCAGGACTAAGACGATCTTCCTTTATAAATTGCTTGATTTCTTGGACAGAGTACTCTCTTAAAGGATAAGAAACTACATTTACCGGCTCAAGAATCAACTTTTTTCCTTCTTTTTTAATCCGCGCTAAACCATTTTCCTCAAGCCCTATATCCTGCCTTAATTTCTTGGGAATTGTAACCAACCCTTTAGGTAATATTTTAACTAGATTTCCGTAAGTTTGCATTTCTATCTTTCTAACTAATATTATATCTATATTTAAACTTTTGTCAAGATTTTAAAGCCGGCGCCAAGCCTTCCGATGTTGTAAACGGAAAATTGGCGGTCTTCGCATGACCTGCTTGTCCTGCCAAAGCTTTAGCGGAGGCGAACTTTTTCAAAAGCGCATTAAAAAGCGTGCTTTTGCCGACATTCGGCAAACCGACAATCCCTATTTTTAAATTCATCTGAGACAGTGTAACAAATTACTAGAAAATGATACCTTATCTCGCTAATCCTGAATCTTATCGAAATGAGGTGAATTATCGTCTACTTCAAAGCAGGAGTAAAAATAATTTTTTCCATTGGATCTGGCTTGTACAGATTATTTCGATTAGGTAATTCAATTGTTTTTTCTGAACTGCTATAGTCAAAAGTAATGAAATTAAATGCGGGTAACCCATCCGGGAAAGTAATACGTCCGACAAAGTCCACATTTTTTATAGGTATAGCTTGTTTTGGACAAACATATAGATCACCCTCGTCTCCATCTAGAGTGCAAGCCGTGCTCATCCAGTAATATTTTGGGTCAATAAGATTGATAATCTCAATTTTACGGTCTACGAAATTAACACCCATCTCTTTCGCTTGAATATATGCCGGATCTACCTTACCGAAATAGAGCAAGAATACATAAAGATCTGTATAACTTCCAAAAACTATTTTCTCATATTTCCCACTTTCACGATTTACAAAGCGGACCATCTCCTCCATTCCTGTATCCCGCTCCCAAGGACTAGAATGTCGCTTATGGTTAACAAAAAGATGGACAAAATAAACATAGTTTGCAAAATAAATAACAATTAGACCAAACGCAAGTGGAACAACAAAACGTGCCTTGAGTTTTCCAAATACAAAAGATATTCCTAGTCCAACTATCATCGCAAAACCAACAGACGATATTAAATTTCTCATAGCATTCGGAGTATCAACTGTAAATGCAGAGGCTACAGGTCCTGCACCTATCCAAAGAAGTGGGAAAAAGCGATTTCGACCAGTTATGTATAAAATACCTATCAGTCCCATTATCAAAAATGGTAAATCGATTAGGAGTAAATGGCCCATATACGGAGTAGAATTAGGCGTAGACTTCAAATCGCCGGTGAAAAATAAATATGTAAAATCGAAGTGTGCAACATAGTTTCTAGCAAAAAGCTTTCCGACCTCAATGGCTTTATTGTGAAATATCCTTGTAATAATTGGTTTTTCATCCAAGTCCTGGGAAATCTGTTGCTTTAGGTTAACGATAATTTCCCCTGAATTCTGTAAACCTACGTCTTTCACGCGTGTCGACCCCGCAGCATGAACAACAAATAACCAACAGCTCAGCAAAATTACAATTGCTGCAAATGAAATTATTTTTTCTCGCTTAGTCCATGCAAATATAGTTTTGTAATTAACAACTAAAATGGATACCAAAATCATGGGTGTGAAGATAAACTGAGTCCTGTATGTAAAAATTGCCAATACAAAAAAGATTAAACTGAAAAGTAAATTGTTTATCGTCCATTTTTTGATGAGTTTTATAAGAAAATAAACTGCCAAAACCGCAAAAAAAGTGGCAATAGTAGTTTCATTTGCTGCTCTTGAAAAGAGAATATGCCATGGAGAAACGGCGAGTGATAATGCACTTAATGTTGCAACACGCAATCCAAACAATTCTCGTGCCAAAAAAAATAATGCAATAGGAGTCAACGCTCCAAATAAAGCAGTCGGAAACCTGACCCAAAAATCAGACAGTCCAAAAATGCCCATAAAAGGTACGTCAGTATAAATAACTGTTGGCAACTTAAAATCGTCCAATGATTGAAAAATGAAAGGGAGACTTTTACCAAATTCATCTCTGCCAGTCTTTGCAATTGAATACGCGTTATAACCAATTGATGCCTCATCTCTGTGAATACCCTGAGGTATCTTGGACAACCATGTAAATCTTGATACAAAACTGACTAAAATTATTGTAAACAGAAGAAGCTTAAGAATATAACTTTCCTTACGATCAGCTTTTTTAAAACTTTTACTCCTTGCCATATAAAATAACGGCCAATTATTATCTGGAAAATTTTGTTTTCCAGACTTTACTTGGAACAAGTCTACCAGACTCATCCCTGCCAGATATTATCTTATCTTTTCTCAATTTTGGTAATCTAAATTTTAACTCAAATGGCATTAGCCTGCGATCGGAATGTCGGTTTATGCCCCAACTCTGCCAACCGAAAGATTCATCAGGGAATTATATCAGAGAAAAATCTGACAGGACGTTTATTTAAAGTGGAATTCGAACCCTTTACCGGTTGCTTCGGCTAGTCTTTAAATATCTCGCTCTCTTTAAAATTTCTTGTTGGCGTATTTTGGGGTATTTCGCAAATAGATTTTTATACTCAACTAAATCCCCTTTTTTAACAGCTTGGTTAATTTTACTCATATAGTTTAGTGATTTAAGAAGGTTAAGCTCTTTTTTGATTGGCAACGTAATAATCTATTAGTCGCCGTATCATTGCCTGATAAGATGCTCCATGTTTTTTGGCGGCACTTTTGAAAAAATCCAGGCTTTTGTCTGTAAGTGTTAACGTCACTCTTGTTTTTTTCTCCCTAAGAATCAGATTTTCAGGACTTGGTAAAAAATCCTTTACCACCCTTGCCTCAATTAGTTCATCACTATATTTTACTCGTAGAGAAGTTTTACTTATTTTGTTTTTCATAAATATTTTTGCCTTTCCTCCAGTAACCAGCTCCGATTATACGAATACGGTTATGGCGATATGTGAAACGGACAGTTAAAACACCTCCTTTCACCTTTCCGAAACAATAATAGCGTTTCTCCTCTTTGCTATGTGCGGTATCTTTTGCAATGACACGCTTTGAGTCGAGAAATGCATATTGGGCAGTCTCAAAACCCACTCCATGCTTGCGTTGATTTTTAATATTCTTATCTTCATCCCATTCGAAATCTGTATTCACAAATATATTACCATATTAGCATACATTTTGTCATACACCCCATTGCAGCGAAGGTCGGTTTATGTTCCAACAATCCCGCAGGACAAATTCAAAAAGGAAAGTATAGCAGAATAACTTATGCCAATTTTGCTCTATGTGTCAGAATATTTGACCATGTCAATGCTTCCTCAGCCCAAATTTGGTCATATTGATGATTCACTTTAAGCCTTGAAAAGCTTTCACTAAAAGCCTTCAGGGTTTTTTCAAATCTCACACTTTTTTTGGCACTATGAAGCAGTTTAAGATATTCGTCCGTCTCAGTCACAAACTGTGCTACCCTTCTGGTCTTTCCCTCGTCAACCCATCTGGCTAATCTGCCCAGATTAACCGCAATATTAAGTGTAATCTCCTGCGTTGTCATTGAACCAAAATCCTTTTCGCTATTTGCTCAACCTTTTTCCGAACCTCGCTGTCCAAAACTTCACGGCTTGAGTTTCCTTGATCCGGCCTAATGTTAATCATTGAATCAAAATCCATCTCCTTACTTTCTAAATCGTACCCGCCGCCCCATAAATCCTCCTGTTTACTGCCGCCGCCTAGCAAAAGCTGTTCACCTTCGACGTGTCTCGTTCCCCCTGCAATCATAATCTCCCTGTTAATATCAACAACAAACTTAATATAACCATCCAGGTCTTGGGAAATTTTTTTCAGCTGTTCAGAAGATATCTTTTCTGCCAACATCAAAACCATAACAGTATTTTACCACCCGTTTTTTTAAAAAGTGCGCTAAAAAGCAAAAATTCCAAAAAAATCAGCAGACTTTACTAACTTGAGCAGGGCTTGCAACCAAAAGCTTGGCTCTTTTTTCATATTCAGGCAAAACTGTCTGGATAGAACGAATTACCCATTCCTCACAAAATGCACTTTGCAATTTTTCTGGCAACTTTTCTGGATATCTTAAAAAAAAGGCCAAAGTTTTATCCCAAAGTGCAGCATCAACCATGTCATCATGTTTTTGCCGGTCAATCGGATCAACTATCTTTGCCTCTTCAGTTGGCTGGATTGCCTCAATGACTGTACCAAAAAAGGCCGCATTAACCTCAGAATAAAATACAGAAAGATCAACATAGCCCGTCCAAATCGAATCGTTTATTGCAATAATCGAACTTCCCAGAAAAACCGCACCAATTTCCTTTTTCCTTTGAAAGTACGTGTATTCCTCTATAGTAGTGCCCCTAACCGGAACATGGTGTCCTGCCCTTAAGGAGTTACTGAAATTTCTCAGTTCTTTATTTGCTTCGGCGATCATGGATTCAACAAGATGAGAAAGCAGAGGCCAGCTTCTGTGATCACCCGTCTCTTTTCCGAATTTCTCCCTGAATCTGGAATCCGCTGGGTGGTCTTCAAAAAACAACTCAACGCTCATTGTTTTAAAAAGCTTTCAGTAGCCTGCTTTGTCTGCTTCTTCTTTGGTTTTGTGGATTGTACCTTCCGGATGATGCGGAGGCGAATAGAAAGTTACGATTTTTAAATCTTTGCTGCCGGTATTGATAAAGTTGTGGCGGGTTCCGGCTTTGACCAGAACAACATCGTCTTTTTCAAAATTCACCTCTTCACCGTCTAAAATTGCCTTCCCTTCGCCTTCTACAAAATACAGAACCTGGTCGTTTTCCGTATGAACTTCTTCCCCTATTTCTCCGCCAGGTGCAATACTCATCACCACAATCTGGGTATGCTCACCCGTTTCTAAAACCTGACGAAAGTAAGAATTTTTGAGGGCTTTTTCCGAAATGTCGTGAATAAAACCTGTCATGAAACATGCCTATTATAACACCATCATTTTAAACTGAAATTATTTAAGAAGAAGAACGGCACCTGCAACAATCAGTGCTCCCCCGGCAATTGATTTTAAGGTTAACGACTCTCCCAAAAATAATGCCGCGAATAAAATTACAAAAACTACGCTTAACCGGTCTAGTGCCGCAACCGAAGTTGCCGGACCGAATTTAAGTGCCAAAAAATAAAAAAACCAGGATGTTGCTCCTGCCAACCCTGCCAGAAAAATATAAAGATATGCTTTATTGTCAATTTGCGAAAGATCCCATTTTTTTAAAATCAAAGAGGCAATTACAAGAAGTACCGCCATCACGATGGCCCGAATTGTGGTTGCCAGTGTTGTGTCAACGCGCGACAGACCGATTTTGCCAAAGATTGCAACGAAGCTGGCTGAAACTGCGGCAAGAAGTGCGTAGACAATATACACGTCTAATACTACTTTATCTTATCTGCCAATTTCCAGAAATAGCGGATTAAGACAACAAGAAGCGCAATTACCAAAACCCATGTCACTAAGCAAAATAATCCCCAAAGAACAATAAACGACCCGTCAGGGCCTGCCATGAACATCCCTCTGTTGCCAAATCCCATTCCCTTTTCTGACCATCTGGCTGCATCAGTCGCTGAAGCCCCAAAACCAAGGTTTACTAAAGTTAAAATCATTCTTTCTCACCTCCCTTGGGCATTACCATTGTACACAAACCGGTCAAATATTTTTCTACATGGGAATTACGGCATTTTTAGTTTTCCCCTATCTTCTCTGGACAACTTTTGCCGCTTTTTTAAACTTTGCTATTTTCAAGCTGAATTGAAAGTCCAATTGTCGCAGATCCTGGGCTTAATCAATTATCTTTAAAGCTTCTTGCTTCCATCTACCAGCCAATCCTAAAATAAACGGGTACACAAAAAACAGGAAAATATAGTTATCCCAGGATAAAACTTTAGAAGGTTTATTTAAAAAATCATACCAGGTAGAAAGCCCGACAAACTTTGCAAAAATATTAAGGACAATCGCAGAAAACAAAATTCGCAGACCCAAAAGCAAAGTTCCTTTCCAATCAAACGCGCCCTTTGGGCTTTTTATCGAACAGGTATTTCGGCCAAGAATTTGATAAACTTCCGAGGCCTGAAAGGCTCGGCGTTGTCTTTTAAGTTTACATGAGCGAGCAGATACTCCCAGTACTCGGAAATATGTATTCGCGCTCTCTCGTATTCATCCCCGCCAAAATTGCAATTTAGGCAGGGTGTTCTGCGAGCGAATATAAAATACGCACCAGTTGGAAACGGCTTCGTATATGCTAAAAAGCCCTCCCAGGGCCATAAATGCACTTTTGTAAATTAGGGCAAGTGAGATTAAAACTACACCGATTACCAGCCTTGCAATTCGGTCGTATGTTCCAATGTTTGGTTTCATACATACTAATTAAACCAGAACATTGAACAATTTTGAAACTGAAGCGACCGTTAAGACTTGTGAATGATTTACGCGTATCGACCGTGTCATTTAGGTGATGTTATTATGGTAAGAGAACTCATGAGGATTAATTTGGTTTATGCTTCTGCTTCGGGGAATGTAGAGGTAGTTATGGAAACCGTCGCCAAAGTCCTCCGGCAGAATGGTTTCGAGATTGTGTTGCGCCGCGCCGAAAAAACACCGATTAAAACAATCAAAAATAATAAGTATTTCGTGTTTGGAACATCCACATGGAACCATGGACAACTAAACCCTTTTTTCCAAAAGCTCTATGAGGCTATGCAGTCGGAGAATTTTCAAAATAAGGAAGCTGCGTTTGTGGGTTTGGGAGACAGGCGCTATGAACCAGTTTTATTTTGCGAAGGGATTGAAAAAGTTCATGTGCTTTGGTCAAAAAACGGCGGCATGGAGAAAGGAACCGTACTTAAAATTCAAGGCGAACCCTATGAAATTCTAGATTCTCAAGTTGAACCTTGGGCTTCTAAACTTGCCCAATTCTGGAAAAGTCACCGTGCTTGATATAAAAAGACAAGTTATTAAAATAGCCGGAGAATCGGGTCAGGGAATCAACTCGATCGGCGAGATTGTCGCAAAAGCCATCAAGAGATCCGGCTTTCATACTTTTGGTTACCGCGAATACCCTTCTCTGATTAAAGGCGGCCACGCATTTCACCAAATAGATTTTGCAAGTTACCCTATTAACTGCTCATCGGCAGCAGCAGACATACTTTTGTGTTTTAGCCGCGTCTCTTTCCATGCCTATCTGCCAACACTTAGGTTACACGGTCAGGTAATTCATATGCTGCCGCAGCTGGAATTAACTGATGCTGAAAAACGCTTGGTTCGTGAAAAGAAAATTAAGATCGCCTATCTTGCCGCAGGTGATCTTGCACAAGAAGCTGGCGGCAAATTTATAATGGCCAATGTTGTAATGATCGGTGCTTTATGGAAGTTATTAGGTTTAAAACTTGAACCGCTTACCAAGGTTGTTCGCAGTGAGTTTGCCGCAAAACCGGATGTTATCGAACCTAATATCCGTTGTCTGAAAAAAGGTTTCCATTTCCCCCTAAAAAATTTAGAAACACTGAAAATTACCTTTAGGTCACAGACAAATTGTCAGCATGATGCACTGCTTACCGGAAATCACCTGATAGCACTCGGCGCAATGGCAGCGGGGGTACGCGCCTACTTTGCATATCCGATGACTCCTTCAAGCTCGATATTAAGTTACATGGCCGAAACATACCACCAAACGGAAATTTTGGTTAAACAAATCGATGATGAAATTTCCGTTGCCCAAATGGCAATCGGTGCAATGTTTATGGGCACACGTGCCCTAGTTGCAACATCCGGAGGCGGTTATGATTTGATGACGGAATCGGTTTCTTTGACGGGAATGACCGAGACTCCATTTGTTTGTATTTTAGCTCAGCGCCCGGGGCCTGCTACGGGTTTGCCGACATGGACCAGTGCTTCCGATCTTAATCTTGCTTTGTATGCAGGTCATGGCGAATTCTCGCGCTGCGTGATTGCCTTATCTGATTCTAATTCGGCATATACTGTTGTCCAAAATGCTTTCAACGTGGCTGAAAAATATCAAATACCGGTTATTGTTCTTTCCGAGAAACAAATCGCCGAATCGCTGTTTCAGGTCAAAGAATTAAATAACAATATTCCTATCAAGCGAAATTTGGCAGAAGGCAATAAACTTGCAAATCTTGATTCTGCCGACAGGTATAAAAATACCAAAAGCGGAATTTCGCCCCGTTGGTTACCGGGTGAAAGTGAAGCAACGTATGTTGCCAACAGCGATGAACATGTAGCCGATGGTTCGGTTACCGAAGATTCCGAAACTGCCTTGGCGATGTATTCAAAAAGGCTTCGAAAACTGGAATTTTTGAGGGATGAATTGCCGGAACCTGTTCTTGTGGGACCCCAAAAATCTGCCCTGACGTTTGTCTCCTGGGGCAGCGCTGTAAATACCATAGTTGATGTTTTGGATTTATGGAACAGGGCGCATCCCAAAAAATGTATCAACCTTCTTCATTACGAATACATTTACCCTCCTAAAACATCAAAACTTTTGGATTTAATAGCCGCAGCACAACCTTTGGTACTTTTGGAAAACAACGCTTTTGGACAACTGGGAGCACTTTTGACTGCTCATACCAGATATCAGTTCTCGGATAAACTTCTAAAATTTGACGGCAGACCGTTCTTTGTTGAAGATTTGATTGAATACCTTGAGACAAAACTCAAATATTAATGCAAGACAGCAATTGTAATAACCATTCTGAAGTTCATTTCAAAGATTATTCTTCCGGAAATATCTATACGTGGTGTACCAACTGCGGCAACTACGGTATTCAGGCGGCAATTAAACGGGCACTGGTTGCCGAAAAAATCAAACCCTGTCAAACACTCTTATGCTTTGACATCGGCTGTCATGGCAATGGAGCCGACAAAATTGACGGTTTTCGATTTCACGGTCTTCACGGCCGTGTTATTCCATTTGCCTGCGGCGCGGCAATTTCCAATAGAAAAATAAGGGTCATTGCTTTTGGCGGTGATGGTGGATCATTGGGCGAAGGCATTAACCATTTGGTTTCCGCAATCCGCTCAAATTACGAGGTTATGTTTATCCTTCACAATAATCTTAATTACGGCCTAACCGTAGGACAAGCATCTGCGACAACAAAAGTCAAAGTTAAAATGAATGCTTCTCCCGATGGAGTTACTTCCGACCCTATTCACCCGATGAGGTTTGTTTTATCTCTGCATCCTGCCTTTGCCGCCCGGACATTTTCCGGCGATATCCATCATATGACCAAAACCTTTCAGGCGGGGTTGAGGCATAAAGGCTTTAGTTTTATTGAGGTTTTGCAGAGCTGTCCATCTTTTAATCACATGACTCCCCATGAGTGGTACCAGACGCGAGTAAAAGATGTTGCCAATATTAAAAACTATGATCCGAAAAATATAGAAAAAGCAATGCAGATTGCAGAGGATCTGGAGACACAAATTGCAATTGGAGTTCTTTATAAAAACCCGGATTCGGCGCCGTTTATGGACAGGCAAGCAAACCGTCTTAAGATTAAAACTGAACTTACAGACGAAGTAAGGCAGTTTTCAACCGGGAAATTATTCGACGCATTCAGGTAAGAAATCCTCGTATTTAAAACTCTTCAAGGGTTGAAGTATCGCCAATCGGCAAACCCAGCTCTTTTGATCTTAAAACCCGTCTCATAATTTTGCCGGATCTTGTTTTGGGCAATTTGTCGATAAACTCTATTTCTCTGGGGTAGGCATGGGCAGCCAGATGAGTTTTGATAAATTGCTGGATTTGCTCCTTTAATTTTTCAGAAGGTTTAATCCCC
>Ga0209518_1002617_pt1 | contig 16515 bp, 15 predicted proteins | sample RifGroB1_FD_183993 | JGI IMG/M metagenome (GOLD analysis project Ga0209518, IMG submission 183993) | Groundwater microbial communities from Rifle, Colorado, USA - Groundwater B1 (SPAdes) (version 2) | ecosystem: Environmental > Aquatic > Deep subsurface > Groundwater | place: Rifle, Colorado...
TGAGGCAGGCTTGGATCAAGCTGAAGTAGCGAAGCTACTCGACAAGACCCAACCTCATGTCTCGAAAATTGAAGCGGGACAAAGGCGACTCGATATTACGCAACTCAAAGAGTTTGCCAAAATCTATAAAAAAGACCTGTCTTTTTTCATAAAATAATTATGGCAAAACGAATAAAAAGAGATTGGCATCCCAATTTTAAAAAATATATGAAATTTATTACTGAGCATAAGAATTATGCTGGCATACCTTTTTTATATAAGAAAGATGGCTCAATTCGTTGGGTGGTAACCAGAAACAGTGAAGCGGGACAAGCTCGTTTAAAATGGTGGGATACAAAAAGAAAAGAGTTAGGTTTACCAAAAGGCGATGCTTGGATATCAAAAACTGCTCGAGCCATTCATCCGACAGGAGAAAAACCGTGTCAGATTTGTGGAAATGTTATGAGTTTAGACTATATTTACCCTAATAAACGCAATTCTTTGAGTCCTGGGGCTATGAGTAATGCTCCAGATCGTTTGGACGGTTATCATACTTATAATTTATGTTGTCGAAGTAAACAGGACACGGGAAGACATAAAAGCAATCTTGCACGATATGGCGAAGATAGGCGTGCTTATGAAAATTGGTCTGAGGGAGATTGGAAAGCTGCAAGTTGGCTAATGAAAGAATTTCAAAAACACGGTGTTAGCCCTGATCATCTCGGCCCTATCTCTCTCGGCTTTAGTCATAGACCCAGATTCAGACCGTTAACCAGAGCGGCTAATTCTGCACGAAATAATAGAATGACATTTGAAGATATCAAATTACTTCTTCAAGAAGAGATGGCTGAACCAATTGTATCTGCTCATTCCAAATCTATTTGGAATCTACTTAAGAATAAGGTCAGAAATGATACAGATGCATTAAAACTTGGAAAACTGATGCGTGAAAATATGCACCACATCCTTTCAATATTTTCGTACCTTGCTGAAAAAGGGCATAAAGATTTTTTAATTAAGAATTTTTTACATCCAGAATATGCAAAGTTTTCAATAAAGTTTGAGGTTTTTGATCCGCAAACCGGAACTTACAAAGAAATGATAAAGACTAGTGGGACAAAAAAGCAGTATACAAATAACGCAAAGCGATACATAAGAATTTCACTCGAATCCTTGAAGAAGTATTCCTTGAAGAAAAATAGAAACCTAAAAAAATGGCTCACTGGTGAGATAGAGGAAAATCTTACTCAAGTTATTAAATACCTTGAGAGTAGCAACGAAAAGAAAGCTTTATCAAAACTCCTTGAAACATTTGAAGTTGTTGCTAAGCACCTCTCCAAGAAATTTAACTAAAAATTTTAATGTATTCTTGTGGGGAAAGTAATCCTCTAACAAACTTTTGAAAAAAGTGCGTCGGTTTAGTTGTTATTCTAATAGGATTATATTGATCACCAACTTCAGTATTAAACAAGTCACCTATGGCGTTTTGTGTAGTGATATAATTCTTCTCATCAAAAATGAGCGGCTCCGGGAAAAAAGTTTCAGGATCTCCGTGCAGTGTTCCTATAATTACAACTCGTTTTCTTTTCTGAGGTACGCCAAATTTAACGGCATGTAGTTTATGTCCAACCACAGAGTAACCTAATTCTTCAAAATTACTCTTAACTTCCTCGTAAGTCTTCCCCTCATTTATAGTCATAATACCCTCTACGTTTTCTAACAAAAAAACCTTTGGTTTTATTTTCTTTACAACATTTACAAATTCCTTATATAGAAGATTACGAGGGTCATCTATCATTCTTTTACCCGCATGAGAAAAACCCTGACAAGGTGGACCTCCAACAATTATATCAACCTTACCTTTTTTTGTTTTTTCCAAAATCTCACCTTGGATCTTTTTGTTTGTAATATCACCCTCAATTAAAACTGTATCTTTATGGTTAGCTCTGTATGTTTCGCAGGCTTGTTTGAAATTATCATTAGCAACAACAACATTATATCCAGCCCAACCAAAACCAAGGCTTAGTCCGCCAGCCCCACAGAAAAGATCAAGCAAATTTTTTGTCTTCGTCCTCTTTTTTATTTGAGTTGCGATAGAAAAGGCTAGTAAAGGAGGAACGGCATTGCCGATTTGTTTACACAAAGAGCCTTTCGATCCTTGAAAAATATAATTATCAGGAAAAGATTGAAATCTAGCTGCTTCACGAGCACTTATTACACGATCATGAATAGGGTGAATGTATGTGCCATTTCCTGGACGATTGAAATATGTGGTTATTGTATAGCTAGGTTTCTCAAAAGAAAGACGTCCGTATAGAGTAGTTCTTCCACCGGAAACTCGTATCTGCTCAAGTCTTTTCGATGGTACATCAAGAGGAATATTTTTCCAATTTCCTCCAGGTGGAATGGACCTAACCATTCTAAGGTCATTTTTGCTCAATGAATAAGTCGTGTGATTATATACCATAGGCGAATAAACTTTCTTTTTGTGGTTTAGAAAACGAACCGACTATTTTTTCATGTTTTCCTAGTACATAATTTATCTCTTCGTTGTTTAAGCCGTACAATTCAAATACCTTTGTATTTAATTTATATACATTTTCTTGATCATCAGTATTTTTAATAAGAGAAACCAATTTCTCTATTTCATTTCTATCAGAAATTGAAGGTATGATAATCGGCAATTCTGCTAGTTCGTAGTTGCTAATGTGATTATTTGAATTCGTTATTTTAAATCTCCAATTTAACAACATAGAATTAAGTACCCCTAATAAATAATCAAGACTAACTTCCTGATTTCCGAAAAGCGACTCGTCAAATGTGAGGAAATTGCAAGAGTTACCTAAAACAATATTTTCAGGTATTTTTGTAAATTTCAAACGTTTTTCAAGGTGGATATTTGATATTTGCTGACAGACAAGTCTTTCCCTTGATATATATTTATTTTTTTCGGCGGTTTTTTTCATGAATTTTTCATCAGTAAAGAATTCGCCCAACGTATAAGAAAATTCACTTATATTATTTCCTCTTAGAAGAGGCAGGGATGTCCTTTCTTTTGTTATAAAACCTTTGTCTAAAGTTAAATCTAATTCGCCTCTAGCGTTACAAACCGAAGCTAAACTACGAAGTTTTGGAAATGCATTCAGCTTTTGTAAAATTTTCCACCCGATTTCACTTTCTATAACAATCGGTGCAGTTTCGCTTATTTTTTCAATATGATCGATATTTACCTCAACTCCTTCGTTAGCAAAGTCATTTTGACTAGCCACTTTTGGATTGATTCGTATAACATTCCCTGGCTCTTTTTTATCTAAAGCAAAGAAACAAAAAGCCTGAGATATGTCTGGAAAAAATTCATTTTTTTCAGGAATTATATATATTTTAAATAACTTATATTTATTTATTATTCTCTTTCTAAGAAGTTCACTCTGTTTATCATTTAATAATGTGATCGGAATTATTGCACCAACCTTACTTGATTGATGTGTATAATTCTCAAGAATTTCTTCCAGAAAAATTTTGTAGTAATTAAGTGTCCCTTGATTAAATTTATAGACATTGTTTGTTCTGATAAAGTCCAGAACACCCTTGATATCAAGTGCGTGCTGGTTTGAGTTTGATTCGTCTTTGTACTTATTTCCATTTGCCTTGAGTAATTTATAAGGAGGATTTGTTAAAACAATATCAAAACCCTCAGGAATTCTAAAAATATCTTTCGGGCTTACTTTTTTGATTTCTCCATTGTGATTACTAAATAAAACATCGCCTTTGAAGTAATTTTTTGGATTTATTTTTATAGAGATATTGTATTTAGACTTGATGTAAAGGGGTAATAGTTTGAGGAGAAGATCAATAGCTTCGGAATCAATATCCGAGAAGTAAATTTGATCAACAAACTTTTGGAAAGCTTTGGAATTAAGATTGCCAATTCTTCCCAATACTTCGTCAATATAAGCAATTACGAAAATACCTGTACCAGAGCACGGTTCGTAGAAACTCAATGCCAAAAGATTTTTATTTTTTGATTCACTAAGGCTTTCTTTGGCGATTAAGCGTGCAATTGAATAATCAGTATAATAAATACCAAAATGCTTTCTTTTGTCCGTGTTTACAATTTTTTCAGACTCCTTCTGCTTCTGATGTAGTAATCCAATTAACTGGTAAACCTTTAGTGGGTCAATTTTGTTTTCCGTCTGTAAACTTTTATAAAGTAGTTCATCTGTTTGATTATCTAATTCTGGATTATTATCAAAAAAGCCCAAAAGTTTTACTAGAAGATTTCGTGAATCTGGATAGTAAGGAGAGAGAGAGTTGTAAATTTCAAAAATTTCGTTCATAAGCTGTTTTAATTATAGCATTTTATATAACTATTTTTTGACCACTGAAATAATCCTTCCATTTACCATAAAATCGTCTTCACTAGAAACGTAAATGGGCTTATGTTTAGGATTTTTGGATTCAGAAAGCAATCTAATTGTTCCAGTTTTTGCATCTCTTTCAAATTTCTTTAGGTTTGCACAACCGTCAATAACTGACAGAACATAATCGTCATTTTTAGGATTTTTGTATTCAGAATCAATCAAAACAAAATCACCTTCTTCAAGATTTTTGCCATTAATTTTTGCTTTATTCATTGAATCACCGTCGACCCGCAATGCAAAAACCCCGTTTTTTCTGTTTAGATCATTACGAGAAATCCTTAAGTAGCCACTAATATTTCCCTCTGCAAAAATTGTTGCCGGACCAGCGTTAGCTGATCCCAAGATTGGCACCGAAAAAGATTCTATCTTTTTTGGAATTATGGTTTTAATAACTTTATCAGAGTAAATGTTGATTGAACGAGGCTGATTTGATATTTTTTCTAAATACCCTTCTTTTTCAAGTTTATCAACATAATAATGTGCAGTTGAAACTGACGCTAATTTAAAATGAGCACGGATTTCATCAAGAGAGGGGGCATACCCTTTGTTTTTTGAGTATGTGTTTAGGAAGTCTAAAATTTCTTTTTGTTTTTTTGTTATCATAGTCTTGACTTTCTAATCTTGTTCTAATATACTACTCTTATAGTATAGAAAGTCTATGGAAAACATACAAGTCTAGTTATCCACACTATCTAGCTAGGTCGAGATTATCAAAAATTAATTTAAAAAACTATGCCATGGAGATTAGTTAAAGATCCTAAGTTTTATCCCAAACTGCCAAGTTTGCCAAAACTTCCACAGCTGCCGAGGCTTCCCAAATTACCGAAGTTGCCACAGCTTAGACCTCTTAAACCGTTGGCCCCTTTGGGTAAGAAGTATGTTTGGAGAGATAAGTAAATTGGTTGCTTACAAAGGTCGAATTATTAGAGCAAATTTAGAATTAAATTATGGCAAAATATAATCGTAATGCTGGTAAAGAATGGACATCACAAGAAAAACGACAGCTTTCGCAGTTGGCTAATCAGAATACTCCGACAAGAGTCATTGGATTGAAGCTTGGTCGTCCTGAGGGTGGTGTTCGTTCAAAGGCAAGTGAACTTGATATAAGTCTTCGCCCAACGAATCAGTCACCGTACAATCGTAGAAAATAGGTACTTGGAAAAAGTGATCTAGTCGATAGAACTTGAGTGCTCGATGCGACATTCAGAAATTCAGATTTATCGGAAAGGCACGCACAATAGTGATCAAAAGACACACCTTCTCGACCACCTCTTTTAAGGGGTGGTTTGTTATTTTAAGGGAGCAATCCCCGCCGTTTTATAATATCTCCTCAAAACGGCGGGGATTTGTGCGCGCACAGGGCGGACGAGGCGCGCATCATTGGTCTTTTCGCTCAAAGAAAGTTCGTGCAAAGGCTACTATTTCACCGCCAAAACATCTACCGCTAATTTTTTTTGTAGTAATATTGAATAATGACTCAAGCTCAAACTCTCGAAATTCTCAAAACCGGAGCGAATGTTTTTCTTTCGGGGGAGCCGGGATCCGGAAAAACGCATACGATACGCGAATACGTCCGCTATCTTCGGGATCGCGGCATTGAGCCCGCCATCACCGCGTCCACCGGCATCGCCGCGACGCATATCGGCGGGATGACGATTCATTCTTGGTCGGGAATCGGAATAAAAAATTATCTCGATAAATATTCGCTCGACCGGATCGCTTCGACCGAACACGTCGTTAAGCGCGTTCGTAAAACCAATGTTCTGATTATAGACGAAGTATCTATGTTACCCGCGCGGACGCTAACAATGGTTAATCAAGTGCTGCGCGAAATTAAGCAGGTTCCCGAAACTTTCGGAGGAATGCAGGTTGTATTTGTCGGGGATTTTTTTCAACTTCCGCCCATCATCAATATACAGAAAGAAGAAGAGGAAAATATTATCCAGCTTCTTCCGGATGAACCCGCCCCCAGGTTCGCATTCGATTCTCCCTCGTGGGCGCGCGCGAAATTGATCGTCTGTTATCTTTCCGAACAGCACCGGCAAGACGACGTCGAATTTTTGTCCATACTCTCTGCAATACGCAGGAATACCTTTTCATACGATCACATGAAGCGAATCGAGACAAGAAAAACGAGTTTAGAAAACGTCCCGAAAAATACGCCCAAACTTTTTTCCCATAATATAGACGTTGATCGCATAAATCACGACATGCTGAAGTCACTTCCAGGCGATGAATTTAATTTTCCGATGGAGTCCCGCGGGGCAATGCCAATAATTTTGGCGCTTAAAAAAAGCTGCCTTTCGCCGGAGAACCTATGCTTGAAAACCGGTGCCGTTGTTATGTTTACCAAGAATAACTTACGGGAGCGCTTTGTAAACGGGACCCTCGGTGTCGTTACCGGCTTCGATACGTCCGCAAGGCACCCGATCGTCCGGACTAATTCTGGCAATAGAATCATAGTCGAGCCGATGGAGTGGTCGGTCGAAGAGAACGGGAAAGTGCGAGCGCAAATAACCCAGTTTCCACTGCGCCTTGCCTGGGCGATTACGGTTCATAAGAGCCAGGGCATGAGCATGGACGAAGCGATTATGGATTTGTCGCAAGTATTTGAATATGGGCAGGGGTATGTCGCGCTTTCGCGAGTGCGCAGGCTAAGCGGACTTCATTTGCTCGGCGCAAACGAGCGCGCATTTCTGGTTGACCCGTTTGTTTTAGAAAAGGATGAATTATTCAGAAACGCGTCCGGGGAAGCGGAAAAAGTTTTCGGCAATTTGCCTAAGGCGGAGCTAGCGCAACTTCAGAAAGACTTTGTCATAAGTTCCGGCGGAAGTTTTGAAGCCGCGCGGGTTAAAACAAAACCGAGAAAGTTTAGACGTGCAAAAATATGGTAAAATAAAACCTATGAATATGTTTAAGCCAACTAAAGCGAAGTCCGTTAAAAGGGAGCCATTATTTTTCCTGCACAAATTTATCCAAAAAATCGCGCCGAACTCGAAGATTTGAATTTAAAAACTTTGGAGAAAGTTATCAGGCTTGCCGAAAAATCCCCGGGTATTTAATGTATACTATTGTTATGGAGACACCAGAACACAATGGCGAAAAGCAAGCTGAAACAATAACCCCCGAGAATTTTGAAAGTGTTTCGAAGCGTCTCGGCACACTTATCTGGGGTGGTGATTATAAGGAGGCATTGCCTCTTGCGGATCAAATCCTTGAGTTTAAGAGCGAACAAGGAGAAAGAGAAACAGCCCTTATCCGGTACGCAAGTAACTATTATTCTGCCGCGTCTAGCTTATGGAAAGAGAAAGGAATGAAAAGTGCTGTTGAGGTGGGAAAATACATGAACACCTCCCTCCGAGCGCTTCAGGAGCGTATCGAAAAAGAAATGGAAAAGCAGGGGGGTAAAAAAGGGGGTATGATCCCTGTTTCGCTCGAAGGAATGACTTCAAGCGAGCTCGATGTTACGCAAGCAGTATATGCCCGCGCAGCGGAGATGGCTGACAGCATACCTCTGGTTAAGCCACTGAGGCAACTCTTACTTAAGAAAGAAAAAGATTCAGTCCGTGATTTTGACGCGGCAGCCCTGCTAGCTATTCGCGCAGGCCTCAAAAAGGTGCGCGAAGAAAGAAGCACTGGGAAAAAAGTTGCTCCTCATACGGAAATTTTTTTACGGACCGGCTCGTTTAACATCGCAAAAAGGTATGGATGGGAGAAAGCCGCTGCCACTCGTGTCGCACGAATTTTTGAAATTGCGGAAACATATCCGTGGCCGCTTGAGGAAATATCTCCGAAGGAGGTTTCTGAAAGAATGAGCGAATATGGGCAGGCAACACGAGTCGCACGGCATCTACGGGATGTTGCGCGACAGGCGGGAGATGAAGCTCGCACTCAAGAATTTGGAAGAAAGGCGAAAGCATATGCCGCTTACATTCCTGACCAAAAAGTAAAACTTTAAGCCAAGGGAGTTAGTTGGGAAAAGATGAAAAAATTCGATATTGCGAAATTAAAGGAGGCATATGAAGTCTAAAGACTATTTGGGCTTTTAGAATTTGCCGTAAAAGTTCATCTGTATTAAAATTGAAATATGAAAAACCAAAAAGGATTTAGCAAAATATCAACGCTTATTTTAGTTATTGCGGTAGTTTTGGTTTTGGGCGGAGCGGGATATTTTGGGTTGCGCGAAGATACCGATTTAAATGATAAAAATGACAAAGAATACACCTCTTTTCTAAAAATTTTTAGCAATAAAATCGATAATTCAACGCCAATCAAGCTTGAGCCGAGAACAGTTGCGTTTGCGGATGGCTCCGAGGCGACATACGAACTTGCTTCTCAATTTGACTTAGCCGTCGCGGCTGAGGGTTTAGGGAAAGCCCGTTTTATTGCGATGAGTCCGGACAAAAGACTTTTTATCCCTGACATGGTTGATTGGAATCTAAGCCGAGAGGGCAGAATTATTATTCTGGAAGACTTTGACGCCGAAACACGCAAATTTAAATCAAAATCTGTTTACCTCTCCGGGCTTCGCGGTTCGAATAGCGTAGAGTTTTATACCGACCGCGCGGGCAAGAGTTGGATTTATGTAGCGCTCACCGAGAAACTCATCAGGTATTTGTATAGCCCTGGGGATAAAGCCCCTACAACTAAGCCGGAACTGGTTACCCTATTTCCAAATAAACAAAATCCAACAGCCTTGGGCATCGTTTGGCATGTTACCCGCACGATATTGTTTCAAGAAGATGTCTTATATGTATCTGTCGGGAGCGGCTGCAATGTTTGCGAGGAAGCCGAGGGCGATAAGCGCGCGATGATCATTGCTATGGATCCGGACGGGAAAAACCAGCGGGTCTATGCAAACGGCTTAAAAAATGCCGTGGGAATTGCTTGGGCCCAGGGCGCCTTATATGCGACGGAAAATGGCGCGGATCACTTAGGGGCTGATTTGCCTGACGACGTAATGTATAAGCTTGCTGAAGGCGAAAACTATGGCTGGCCTTATTGTTACGAGTCTGGGGGCAAGAAGCACGAGGAATTAAGCTGGAATTGGAAGCGCGAGCCGATTTCCTGCGAAAATGTTCCCTTGTCGTTCGCGTCATTCGGACCCCATACCGCACCCCTCGGGATTACTTACTTTGAAAATGCGCACCCGCTTATAAACAAAACGTTTCTTGTCGCTCAGCATGGATCCCATAAAGTGGAGATTAGAAACGGGTACAATATTTTACGCGTGACGTTGGACGGGAAGCAGGACGTTTTTATGAAGGGATTCCTTGGCGAAGGGGATAAGCGTTTTGGGCGTCCAGTTCACGTATTTCAATATGACGAAAATTCCTTTTTCTTCACGGATGATTTTAGCGGGAGGCTGTATTACGTTTACGCGAAATAACTAGCCGGCGCCTAGCGGCGACATTTTTGTCGTTGCCTTCGGCATATTTTTTTAAACAGGCAAAGGGCGAGAAGGCAATTGAAAATAAATCTTCAAAAAGTATTAACAAATAATGCTGCCGCGGTATAAAGGAGGCATGCCTAGGGAAGCTATAAAATCATATCCGTTGAGACTGCCGCCATCGAGAACGGAATTTGAAGAATTCGGGCTGGCAAGGGCCGGGCGCGCGGTGTGCTCGGGATGCGGTTCATTTTATTTTGAAAAATCTTGGCACCATCCCTCGCGAGACAAGAGCAAAATATACGGCGCCCCATTTATTATGTGCCCGGCTTGCCGGATGATAAAAGATCGAGTTTTCGAAGGGGAGTTGATTACGGAAAATCAGCTTGCGAATAAACTTGCCAAAAAAATCAAAGACGCGTTTAATCGCGTTGATATTAGGATCGCAAACGCAAGAGCCCCGTCTGATTTTAATTTAGTTAAAATAGCATTTGCTCCAGCATGAATATGAACTTGGATGATCTCGTCGGCTCGCTGAAAAAGGGCGGAGTTTTGAAATCGCTTGCCATTGAAGAAGCGCTTACGAAAGTTGACAGGAGGAGATTTGTGCCTGACTCTCAGGCTGATTCGGCGTACGCGGATATACCGCTTTCGATCGGAGAAGGGCAGACAATCTCCCAGCCGTATACGGTTGTGTTCATGTTGGAACACCTTAAACCAAAGAGAGGAGAGCGCATAATGGATGTCGGCTTTGGATCCGGGTGGCAGACGGGCCTTTTGGCAAAAATCGTCGGAGCATCAGGGAAGATATATGCGATTGAAATAGTCCCAGCGCTTTGTGAGCTTGGGAAAAGAAACATCGCTCAATTTCCCGAGCTTAAAGGACGCGTTGAATTTTATTGCCAAAGCGCGGCGGACGGCCTTCCTAAAATTGCGAGGGAAATCGGAGGATTTGACGCAATAATTTCTGCCGCGGAGGTATCGAAAGTTCCGGAAGCTTGGAGAAAACAGCTGAAAGAGAGCGGGAGGCTTTTATATCCGAAATCCGGATCCTTATTTCTCGAAATAAAGGGCGGGGACGGGAAATTTCGCCTGCGGGAATTTCCAGGTTTCGCCTTCGTTCCTTTTATGTAAAACAAAACATAGTAAGATAGGAGCGGCATTTATGAATTTGCCGCTAAACCTTCCTGCCAGCAGGCAATGATAGAAGAAGCCTAAAAATGTTAAAATTGAATGATGTTAATAGAAGATCTGGGCGTCATTCTTTCAACTACAGACAACGAGTTTGAAAAGCGGGCTGTTTTAAACCCCGCATGCATTGCCGAGGGCGGCATAACCCACATGTTTTATCGCGCCATCGATCAAAATAATATCTCTACAATTGGACGCTGCCAGATTAAAAATAACAAAGTTATCCTCAGAGACAACAGGCCTTTAATTTTCCCTGAACACAATTTCGAACGCTGCGGCGTAGAGGACCCAAGGATAGTTTATTTGGAGGGAATATATTATCTATTTTACACGGCATACGATGGGCGGGATGCATCCGCTGCTTATGCCGTTTCCTCCGATTTGCGCAATTTTGAAAAACGGGGGCCAATTTTTCCCGCGATACTTTATAAGGACGCCGGTAAGATTTTTAAAAAGGCGGGCCTGCCCGAAAAATATGAATGGTACGCGAAACGCTATGAAAAAGAAAAGGGCCAGGAAGTCTCCCTTTGGGAAAAAGATGTTTTCCTTCTACCAGAGAAAATTGAAGGGAACTTCTTTCTGATACATAGGGTTATGCCTGGGATCCAAGCCATAAGTTTTAGGAATTTTTCCGATCTGACTGAGAAATCATGGAAAGATTACCTAGCCAACATGGCCAAATTTGTGATTCTTAATCCAAAATATAAATTTGAAAACAGGCGCGTCGGCGGAGGCTCGCCGCCCATCAAAACAAAGCATGGCTGGCTACTTATTTTCCATGCCATAGAAGAAACGAGTAGCGGCAAGATTTATCATGCCGCGGCTACGCTGTTGGATCTGAAAAACCCGCTTCACGTTATAGCAAGGTTACCCTTCCCGCTGTTCTCGCCGAAAGAGCGGGATGAGAAAGAGGGCTTGGTAAGAAATGTCGTATTCCCAACCGGCTGCGTTCTGGAAAAAAATAATTTGTTCATCTACTATGGGGCTGCTGATTCCAGAATAAAAGCAAAAAAAATCAACATAATTGAATTGATTAACGAATTACTAAAATATAAAATATGAGACGATCTATTAAATCATCGAAAGTTTTGTTTTTAGGGACATATCCTCCCAGGCGTTGCGGTATAGCCGCCTTTACTTACGACCTGGCTCAGGCTTTTGATACCGTATTCGCGCCAGCAATAAAGACAGTAATCGCGGCGATGAATTACAGCGCTTTTAAAAGACCTAAATACTCTTCGCGGGTTGTTTTTGAAATTGATCAGGATAAAGCCGAAGATTATAAAATAGCGGCTAAAAAAATAAACGCGGATCCAAAAATAAAATTGGTTTCAATCCAGCATGAGTTTGGAATTTTTGGAGGAGAATTTGGCTCCAATCTAAAATATTTTCTTGATGAGCTTAGAAAACCGACAGCAATGACTCTGCATACCGTGCTTCCAGACCCAAAACCTGCTATGGAGGCGTCCCTAAAGCCTCTCTTGGAACGCGTTTCGTACTTAGTGGTAATGAGCAAGAATTCTAAAGAGATTTTGATTTCTAGGTACAGCGTGAATCCTAGAAAGATTTTTATAATAGACCATGGCATTCATCCGGTTGAATTTGAAACAAGCGAAAAATTCAAAAAAATGCTCCATATGCAAAAAAGACAAGTTATAAGCACTTTTGGGCTGCTTAATTCTGGGAAGGGAATTGAATATGTCTTGGATGTGATTCCAGAATTAATCCGCAAGTTTCCAAACTTGCTCTATCTGGTTATAGGCGCAACGCACCCCCTGGTCTTACAAAATGAAGGCGAAAAATATCGCGATTTTCTGCAGAAGAAAGTTAATAAATTAAAGATTCAAAAACATGTTCGCTTTTATAACAGCTATTTGAAAATTGGCCGTTTGTTGAAATTATTGCAAACCACAGACATTTATATCGCATCATCCATTAATGCCGACCAGGCGGTAAGCGGAACTCTGTCGTATGCTATGGGAATCGGGCGGCCCGTAATCTCAACCCCATTTGCACAGGCCAGAGAAGACATTGGAAAATCAGGCCTTCTCGTCGATTTTCGAGACCAGGGATCGCTAAAAAAAGCTATTGAACGTCTGCTTGGAAATATTGAGTTGATGGAAATTATGGGAAAGAAAGCATATTTTAACACCAGACACATGACTTGGCACAATGTGGCGCTTTCCTACCTTAAAGTTTTCATGAAATGCGCGCCTGGCCTTTCCGTTGACAACAGGCATCTGCCGAAATTAAATCTTAAACATTTAATTAAACTAACTGACCAATTTGGAATATTCCAATTCGCTGACCTAAGCCATAAAAATCCAGACTTTGGTTACACTTTGGATGATAATACTCGAGCGTTGGTGATCGCCGCGCAATATTATGCCGCAGGCATTAAAAAAAAATCTGCCTTACGCTTAATAAAAATTTATTTGTCTTTTATCGCCAATGCCTTGAAATCGGACGGATTTCTAAATTATTTTAATAAGAACTGTGAACCTGATAAAGCGGCTAATGCCAAAGATAGCATGGAAGACGCCAACGCCAGAGCCCTATGGGCTCTTATGCAGTTATCCGTTATGCGCGCTGTTCCAGCCTATTTAAAAAGAAAAGCCCGAAAAATCTTCGAGCGCAGGTTAAAAAATGGCGCAAATTTCCAGTACAGCCGCCCTAAAGCTTTTTACATAAAAGGCCTATTTGCTTTATATCAAAGCCGCCCATCGCAAAATCTACAGGAAAAAATCAGGATACTTGCAGACGAGCTGGTAAAAAATTATATAGCACACAGCGATTCCAGCTGGCATTGGTTCGATAATATCATAACTTATTCCAACTCCACGTTATGCGAGAGCTTGTTGTCCGCTTTTCAAGTTACTGGAAAAGAAGAATATTTCCATGTCGGCAAAAAAGCTTTAGATTTCTTGATTTCTCATTCTTTTGTAAACGGAATTTATATGCCCGTCGGACAGAGCGGGTGGTTCGAAAAAGGCGGGAAAAGAAAATTTTTCGACCAACAACCGGAAGATGTAGCGGCAATAGTCGAAGCTCTAAAAAAAATATATTTGATCACTCAGGACGAAGAGTACAAAAAATTAATGACCAAAGCTTTTTATTGGTATCTGGGAGAAAATTATTTAGGGCAATATCTCTACGATCAAATAAGCGGCGGATGCTATGACGGATTAGGAAAAACACACGTTAATTTAAATCAAGGTGCGGAATCCACAGTTTCTTACATAGCTGCCAGAATTGCCATGAGCGATTTTATTTAGCGCGCTTAATGATAAATCGAACCGTCTTTATTCGTTTATTTTTTTGCTTTCCCGCCCGCCTTACTGTATACTAAAGCCATTATGAGAACCGCGTTTATCGGATTTCTTGTTTTGAGCTTCATCGGCGTAGCTGTTTTCAGTATGTTTGCTATGGGCGATGGAGCTCATGAGCATAACGGATGTATCGCCGCGGCTAGCCAAGGATTTGATTGTCAGGCGAATAGCGCTCTATCGTCTATCGCGCTTCATTTTGACGCTTTCCGGAATTTTTCGACCGCGGTTACTGTCGCCTTGGTATTGGTCCTCGCCGCAGGATTTAATCTCGGTATTTATCTGCATCTGCCGAAGCTTGCAGGAGATTATTATCATAGGCGATTTTTTGAATCATTCTCTCCTCCGGTTGATCAAGAATTTACTCGCTGGCTCTCCTTACTAGAGAATAGCCCGGCTACTCGCGAGGCGCCGATCTAAAACAGTTTTTCGAGCTGGATTTACATCGCGCGCCTGACAACCCCTATAACATAGGGATTTTTGTTTACTAATTTTAACCAACATCATGGATAGGAAAACTATAATTACAGGTATTGCGGCGGCGGCTTTCATAGGCGGATTAATTTTCTTTTCCAGCGGGAAAGAACGTTCCGAAACAAAAGATACGACTAACCAAGAGTCTAAAGAAAAAATTTATTTCGAAGAGGCGGTTGGCCAAAAAGCTCCAGACTTTGAACTTGAAAGCATTGACGGCGGGCATATTAAATTGAGCGATTATCTGGGTAAGAGCGTTGTTCTCTTTTTTAACGAAGGATCAATGTGCTATCCGGCGTGCTGGGATCAGATAGCGGAGCTTGGCAATGATTCCAGATTTGACGCCGAGGGGGCGGTAGCCTTCTCGATCGTGATTGATCCGAAAAGCCAATGGCGGGAGATCGTGAGCAAGTCGTCTAATCTGAAAAAATCCAAAATTCTTTTTGACACCGCGCGCTCTGTGTCTAAGGCGTACGATGTGTTAAACCTTAATTCATCGATGCACCCCGGCGGTTTCCCCGGCCATACTTATTTCATCATCGATAAAAACGGGATAATCAGATTTACGCTGGATGATCCGAATATGGCTCTAGCTAACGACAAATTGATTAAAGAAATAGAAAAACTTAAATAAATATGGAAACGTTAATTATTGCATCGCTTATAACCGCGTTTATCGCAGGAATTGCAGCGCTGTTCGCGCCCTGTTGCATTACGGTCTTACTGCCGTCGTATTTAGGCTCTATTTTCAGGGAAAAGCGGAAAGTATTTCTGATGACGTTCGTATTTTTTTTGGGCCTTCTCGCGGTGTTTCTGCCGCTTGGCATGGGGGCGGCTGGCTTGGGGAAACTATTTAGCAGATATCACGACCAGATATACATTGTCGGCGGAGTATTCTTTTTATTTCTCGGCGCTTCAATATTGCTGGGACTGCATTTTTCAATGCCTTTTTCAATCCATCCGAAATTAAAAATTAATAACGCCAGTTCCGTCTTTACGCTGGGCGTTTTTTCTGGATTCGCGACTATGTGTTGCGCTCCTGTCTTGGCCGGCGTTATTGCTTTGTCGATATTGCCCAACTCCATTTTTTGGGGAGGGGTTTACGCTCTCGCTTATGTTTTCGGAATGGTCGCCCCGCTTTTTCTAATTGCCTATCTGCTGGATAAAAATGACTTTACTGAAAAACTTATGGAATCAAATAAGCGCTTGTCTTATTCAATCGGCGGCAGGCAAATCAATCTTGCGATAGCCGACTTGGTATCTGGCGCGACATTCCTTTTGATGGGCATTTTCATCTTATACCTCGCTGGAACAAACCAGCTTGCGATGAGCGGAGGAGAATTCCAAACAAAAATAAACATTTACCTTAACCAGCTTGTCCAGATGATAAACAATTAATATGGAAAACGAAACAGAGAAAAAATCAATGGATCATATGCTTCCGTCGAGCATTCTTTTCTCGGCGGTTATTATCGCGGGCGCGTGGGTATATACAGCGGAACTTAAGAATCCGCGCGCTCCAGAAGAAATAGCTAGAACGGAATTGGAGGAAAAAGTATTGCCGTCCGAAGGCGTCATTCTGCCGGTTCGCTGGGGCGATCTTGGAGCAAAGCTTGTTGGCGTGGGAGCGATTGATGCAGAAAAATTCAAAGCCATATACGATCAAAGGGGTGCGTTTACCGTAGAATTCAAAAATCTGCTTCTCGGGCAAAATAATGATAATCTTAAAATAACA
>Ga0209518_1002618_pt1 | contig 16510 bp, 17 predicted proteins | sample RifGroB1_FD_183993 | JGI IMG/M metagenome (GOLD analysis project Ga0209518, IMG submission 183993) | Groundwater microbial communities from Rifle, Colorado, USA - Groundwater B1 (SPAdes) (version 2) | ecosystem: Environmental > Aquatic > Deep subsurface > Groundwater | place: Rifle, Colorado...
GTTGCCTGCGTCTACTATAGGAAACTTCAGTTCCTTACCGCCATCAGCAGCAGTGACTACAAGTGCGTAATCACCCTCGCGTTTGCTGGCTACCTTGCGCATATCCACACTGAACTGCACTACGTCTGGAAGCTTGCCTTGCGCCGACTGCATGCGCAGTTTTCCGAAGTTGTCGTCGTACTGATCTACTATTCTCATGGGTGTCTCCAATGCAGGGATGAGGAAATTTCTGGTATAACTAACTTGTTACCTACAACTACTTGGGGAGTGTACGTGAGCATACTCGCCAATGAATTGAGCCGCAGACTTTCTAGCGGAACAACGTTGCGCGAAATGTCGGCTCTAGTGGGCGATGTCTCACATGAGATGCTGCGACTTATCTCAAAGGGGCAGCGGTCACCGTCGCCGGAACTAGCGCGAGTAATATGCGCCAAACTACGCATTGACGATGATATCACGTCTGCGATCTTACTGGAACTAGCGGCTAGGCGCCACGATAATATCGCGAGCGCGCATAATACGCACGAAGAGGGGTGCGATGCAATTACCGCCGCTATGGTGCAGCAGTTTATCGAAGTGTTCAAAGAGCACTCTGGAAGAACGCATACAGCGGAACTCGACTCGTTTTTACGAACTACCTACGGGCAAATCCTGCGAAAGAGAGTGGAGAAATGATAATCCCAGAATGCGGTGACGACGTAACTGGCCGCGTTGTAAAGTCCGCCTCTTTATGGATGGACTCGACGATGCGCCTACGCTTCGACTTGATTGAACGTGCGGCGGAGCTATATCCAAATCCGCAGAGATTCGGGGACGGAGAGAAAGACCCTGTATCCCTGATGGAAGAGATAGGCGACACAGTTAAATTCCCGCGGCACCTACTCGACGCTGCCGGGCTAAGTATGGCTGCGATAGGGGCCGACGCGTACGACGTAGTCGATAACACGGACGAGCTATGCGATGTATACGATAAGTTCGACTTCATGTCCCGGTGCACCATACAGCTAAGAGACAATCAAGTAGCGCTGTATGAGAAGCTCAGAGCGGCTAATTACGGTTGCCTCCTAGGCGTACCAGGAAGAGGCAAAACGGAGCTGGGACTGCTTAAGGCAGCAGAGCGCGGTTACGCCACGTTAATATTAGTGACTAATACTGGGATAGCTGAGCAGTGGAAAGACCGTGCTATGCGCAGGCTGGGGCTAAGAGAGGACGAGATTGGAATGATTCAATCAGGCCTGCATCTTAAGCCTAGGCGCGGAGAAACGCCACGATGGGAACGACCACTTGTGATAGCGGTCATGCACAATCTTGCCAGAGATCCAAACTCGTTCCCCAGTGCCTATAGGTTCAGGTTTGGAACGGTCATTGCGGACGAGGCGCACCACCTGCCGGCTACAATGTTTAGCAAGGTGCTTGGGCTGTTCTTCGGCGCAAGGTTCGCACTTACTGCTACGCCTAACAGAGACGACGGGATGGGCAATCTGCTGTACGCCCTATGCGGTCCAGTAGTGGCGGCGGATTTGACTGTGGAATTCCCATGCAATATAGAGTTCGTGGGGAGTCCGCTTGTGGTGCAGTCCGATGAGCGACGTGAGGTGACGGATAGGCGCTGGAATTGGCATCTATCCAAGGTCCATACGTTCATGGCCAAGCACGTCTTAAGAAACACGTTCCTAGTCAAGTTGGCGATGGCAGAGCGGGCAGAAGGCAGAAAGGTGCTGGTGCTTGTTCATTCAGCTGAGCATCCACAAGCACTGGCCGACTTGGCTGTGCGTATGTGCGGCGAAGTTGCCGCAAGGAACGGCGTCATAACCGGGGAAACTAAGTACTCGGAACGTGGCAAGATACTCAGCGGCAATGACCTTATATTCGCAACACTGGGAGTTGCGGCTGAGGGATTGGACAAACCAGAACTAGATACGGTAATCTTTGGAACACCGTTTGTGTCTAGCCGCCTACTGCAGCAAGGTAAGGGCCGGGCTGAGAGGTATCTGCCGGGCAAAGAAACGCCACGTGCCCTGATAGTGACAGACCCATTCGTGCCGTTCGTAGAACAGTACAACTACGCGATGCAAACTGTGGTCAAAAACTTGTGAGCAATCCGGCGACAAAGAAAATATACGCTGAGTACAGGGCGTGCAAAGACTGCATGCTGCACAGTATAAGTCACGGGAAGCGCATGTCGGGCGGAGGGCTGCTGTCCCCAGCCAACACTGACGTAATGTTTGTTACCGGCTCGATGTTTGTAGAAGAGATAGTCGACGGCACTTTTGGTAAGGGGGCCGGCGGCGAAGTGCTAAGAGTGATGGGCGAGTTCCTAGAGGACGATTTGCGTCAGTACTATATCACTGGAGTGGTCAAATGCCAGACCATGCCCTCCGCGGATATAGGGGAGTTCGGAAAGGACCTATGCCCTAAACCTCGTCCTAGGGAAATAGCCGCATGCTCCAAGTGGTTGAGCCGCGAGATAGCCGCTATAAATCCGCTGGTGATAGTAGCGCTGGGAGAAACGGCGCTAACCGCCATAAGCGTCAAGTCACCCGGGTTCACGGAGAACTTCGGGATAATGACTGAGACGATGATACGCGGGGTGGTTATAAACTATCCGGTAGCCGTAATGCCTACGTTTTCACTGCTAGACCTGCACAGAAGCTCCGACATGTCCGAGGGCGGCGTGTGGAACAGAGCATTTGAACACATTCGCCGCGCTATAGGTGTGGCCAAGAGGTTAAGAGAGAATGAATAAACTGGTGCGTCCGTTAAAACCGAGAGGGCAAGCGGCTCTAAAAGATGGCGGGGTACACGTATCTATCTCGGAGACCGGGATATCCGAAGAAGTATTAATCATTAATACTGTCAAAATCGGACTACGCATCTCCGACACGCTACGGTATAGCGGCGGTGAGTGGGACAAAATCCCGTATTCATGCGACATAGAGCTTAATGTCGGCGTGAAAACGGGCGACATATCTCTACCAGAAAAAATGACGCTAATATCGGCAGCGGTAGAAACTGTAAAAGCTGCCATAAAGAGGGAGATGATGAGCTATATAGAGGACACGAGAGAAAACATACGGTCAGCCTACTCGTTGGAGAAGTTCAATGGCTAGTCCGCCACTAACGACCAAGATAGAGGTGCTGGGGCTAGAGATCGCGTTCACCGACAATGCCGCAAATCCTGCCAAGCCGTTCATCAATGTGTCAGCAAAGGTTGTCGCAGCGGTAGGGCCCAGAGGCATGCCCTTCATGGCCAATATGACCAACGTCGATAACGAGGAAATAACCGCCGCGGCTAAGACGCTCATTGAAAAAGTACGAGAACACGTGTATACTGCTGCGGCTACTGATGTTAAACGCTGAAGCCGGGGCCGACACCGATGGCGAACTGGGAACTAGAACTCCTGGCCGGGATTTACGGGGCCGAAAATCCAAGTGAGGCTTTTAGAGTAGCGCTAGACAACGGGACGAGCATTCACCAACTCGGAAGTCAAGAAGCCCGAGTTTACTGGTCCTACATCCACTCGCATTATACCCGCCCACACAACTTCGGCTACGTACCAAGCCTCCATGCCCTAACAGAAACGTTCCCGATGATGGAACTTCCTAGGGCGACAGAGAATCTCCTAGACCTGACCCTTCGCGTAAAGCAGGGCCATGTACGCCGAAAAACAGACCGCCTCATAGAAGAGTACACGGCCGAACAATCCGAAGACCCTATAGCCGCCTCCGCGAATCTACAGGCCGCGCTGGCGGAGCTAAACGCGTCGCAAACTGCGATGAAGGACGTGTCTTTTAAGGAGCGGGCGTGGCTGGAGATATTGGCAGACCTTAACGCGCTGTCCGAGAACGACGGCGTTACAGGAATGCCTTGGCCCTGGGAAGTTATGAACCGCGCCACAGGCGGTATCCAGCCCGGCGACATGATCATGTTCTGGGCGCTACCAAAGGCCAAGAAAACATGGACTGGCCTGTACATCTCCGCGTTCCTATTCCAACTAGGCTACCGGGTCCTAGTTTATAGCAAAGAGATGATGTGGCCAAATATTAGGCGCAGACTCTCATGCATAATAGGCCGCGTTGACTACGCCAGATTTAAGGCTAACGCACTGACAAGGTCTGAACAGTTCAGATACCTTTCAGCAAATAGGCTGGTATCAGACCCCGACCGCGCCGACTTCCGTGGCGAACTAATCTTCACCGACTGCGACAGGGCAGACGGTGCCCCAGGCGGGCCGATAGAAGTACGGCAAAAAGTAGACATCTACAGGCCAGATTTCGTGTTCCTCGACTCAAGCTACCTTCTGCAGGTTCCTGGCGTCACGGATGCACTGGACTGGAAGTCGGTAGGCGCGATAACAAGGCAAGTCAAGCAGGTCGCTAAGACCACTGGCGTGCCGATGCTCGGTATCTTCCAAGAGAACGAGAAATCAGCCTACAAGTACAAGGGCACAAGAGGTACGGCCTCGATTGCAATGTACGCTGGCATAGTTATGGACTGCGACGTAGGCATAAAAATAGTGGCCAACCCGCGCTTGGAGGAACTGTCCTTTCACTTCGCCGCATGCCGGGAAACCCCGTTCCCGGGCTTTACAATCAAAGCACTACTGGCCGAGAATTTTGATTTCGCCCATCTGAATCTACACGAGCTAGAGGACGCGGATTCGGACAGGGAGCGGCAGGACTCGCCAGAGCCAGACAATTCGCAGGTGCAGAGCCAGCCGACTTTCTCATCTAGGTACTCTGCTCCTGCGGAGGCGTACGACGATGTCTCAAACGACCTTACCCCAGAATGACGATTTCCTAGTACAAGCGTTAAGTAAGTACATGAGGCCTGGCGCGGGTGGGCCTAACGGGTACAACGTGCCGTTTCACTGCCCATTCCACGCAAGCGGCGCTGAATCTACCGCGTCGTTCTACACGTACATAGGCCCTGCAGAAGACGGTAAGTTCCCAGGCAGCTCGTTCTGCCACACCTGCGATAGAGGCTGGAATCTATTCACGCTTCTGAAAGAGCTTGGCGCCCCATCGGCGATAATCAGGCAACTTTGCGATATTAATGATTTATATCGCGAGGACGGGAAGAAGCGAAAGAAGCAGAAGACGGTACTGGACGCAGACCTGCGGCCTATACCAGAAACGTTCTTGGCCATATACGACTACAAGCCTCTAGCACTGGCCGAACAATTTGCCAACAAAACGCTACGTGACTACGAAATAGGATTCGATAGGGAGTACCAGAGAATCACGTTCCCAATACGTGATCATCACGGGCGACTTGTTGGAATATCCGGTAGAAGCACTGGCGTCGGCGGCAGCAGGTACAAGATATACAAACAGGAAATAGCGAAATACGTGCCAGGTTACGAACTGGATAAGTCGAAGGTACTGTGGGGAGCGCACCTGCTGTACCAGACCTACATGAACGGCAGCGCGACGCGCCTACCTGTGGCCGTTTGCGAAGGATTCAAAGCCTGCATGTGGGTTCGACAGTGTGGGTATGAAAATGTAGTGTGCATGATGGGCACATATCTCTCGCCATTTCAGTTAGTGCTATTGGAGCGCTTGGCGAATGACGTGGTGCTGTTCCTAGACAATGACCCGCCGGGCAAGCGCGCTGTTCGTAAACTGCTCAGCAGGGACTACGGGTTTTCGGTTCGCGTTGCCGACTACCAAGGACTAGACGTAAGTCCGGACGACCTGTCAGAGGAAACAACTGTTCATGCGGTAACCAAGCCGCTGACACCGAGGCAATGGAGAGCAATAGATGGGAATACGCCCCCAGGCAGCAGCCAATACGCGCGGGTGGGCTGACTTCATAAAGTCAGACGCCGCGGAGCGTGGCAAGCAGCAGCTTGCCGCTAGGTCCGTCCGTACGCAGTTCGGGACAAACCCAAACGCGATACGGCGAGAGTTCCAGTGGCGCCCACTGCCCGACCCAGGCGAGGCAGCACGAAAGGCCGACATACGCGGAATCGAATACGAACCCATAAATATCCGTATAGTGCGGCAGCCGGACGGGAGCCTGTTCTTCCGTTATATGTCTGCGTGGGTGAAGGTAGGCGAGAGCAAGCGTTTCGTAGTGTCAAACGCGCATAACGGGAACCGCGAGGAATACCCGTGCCTGCTGTACTACAAGCTGTGCGTCACTCCGGCGCGCGATGGCGTACGCTCGATGTACGAGGCCTCCGATTCCTACGTATGCGAAGTGGAATTGCTAGAGGATTTCCACGTCGTCGAGGAAATGAACGGAGAGTACAAGAACGTAAAGTGGCACCGCTGTGAGGGGCCTGGGGCCGGGGGCCGTACACGCTGTGAGCACTGCCTTGGCGGTATCCCCACGGTGTTCGGCAAGCGCGTCCACTGGTCGCTATTTCCACCACAGAAGAAGGCCCTAGAGCGCGAGCTGGATCGCCTCAACGAGCGCTGCACTAGCTGTAACCGTGGCGCGATTTCGATTTACGGCTGGCACTGCGCCGGCTGCAACTCGAGCTTCGGGGACCGGAAGGCTGCCGAGACCGACCCGTCATACGAACTCAGTGACGAGCTAGACGCGTACCTTCGCGAGTCGCCGCTGACGTGCAGCAACTGCGCGCATCACGGCATGGCCGTTCCGGACTTCGAGTGCCTGCATCAGGTAGGCGTCGGCCGAAATAAACAGTGGCAGGCTGGGTGCAGCACGCCGACCATGCTAGACCCGGCCGAGTCGGTACTGGCCCTACGTACAGACCTTAACGGCAAGAACTCGGTGTACTCGATAGTCGAGGCCCGACCGCTGGATACAGTGGAGCTTCCGACTGCGACCGGGTTCGAGCTGTGCCCGCCGTTCACGCTGGCGGGTTTGTTCGACACTAGCAGTATCGCAGACCAGGCACGTTCCATAGGCATCGCCCCGGAAAACTCGCCGATACCTTTCGAGAAACTACAGGCAGACCTAGATGCTGCAACCGGCGCCGTAGCCGAGGCGGGCACAGATGAATCGGACGCCAACTCGGCGCCTTGGGACGACGCAACGTAAGTATTAATCATTAATAATGGCGGTGGTAGCGCTACCGCCATTATTAAAAGGAGGAGTTCGTGGGAAGGTTTTCTGTATTACCAAAGGTAGTGACCGTACGCACTGCCGAGCAGGCCGCGGAGGTTCTAGCGTATCTACAGCCTCACAGGGTCTTTGCTGTGGATACAGAAACAACTGGCATCGTGCGGTCGCGTGACCACGCCGTAGTAATATCCATATCTACAGGCACGGACAGAATAGTAATTTTCAGTGAGGCGTTCCAATACTTCAAAGAGCTCCTAGAGGACCCAACGCGCCGCATCATAATGTGGAATGCGAACTTTGACGTTTGGATGCTACTGCGTGCCGGCATAGACGTGTACCGAAACACGCCTAGGTGCAGGTATCGCGTTATAGACGCCATGGTAATGCACGCCATAGCCGGAGACCAGGATAGACCGCACGGTCTAAAGTCGGCGTCAAAAGAGATGCTTGGCATCCAGATGGTCGACTTCAAGACCGTGTTTGCCGCGCAGCTTAGAAAGAAAATCCCGTTAAGGGAAATCTTCACGAGCAAGGCTAACGAGCAGGTCGTAGCGAACTACGCCGGACTAGATGCCTACGCTACGTTTAAGATGTTTCTCATACTGCGCAAAGAGCTTCTGGGCATGTACACGACCCAGGGATTCTTTAGGACACTATGGGATTACTTTCTTGAGACAGAGGTTCCGTTCACGCGGATACTCTATGAGGCAGAGCGCGCTGGCGTACAGATAAGCGTAGCCAACCTGTTGCGGAATGCGCCAGCGCTCGAAAAGCGTGCGATGTACTTGCACGGGTGGTTCGCCAGAAAGACCGGAAACCCTGTATTTAATCTGAAGAGCAATCCGCAGCTAGCGGACCTATTCTTCGGGAAGCTTGGCTACACTCCGGAAGCATTGACCGCCGGAGGTGCACCGCAGCTAAACAAGAAGTGGCTAAAGAAGCTTGCGTCCGGAGGCTGCGAATACGCTACCAATCTTCTTGAATACAGAGATGTAGCCAAGAAACTTGAGACGTATGTAAAGGGCATAATCAAGCTTCGCGGGTCCGACGGCAAGATTCACACGACGTTTAACCAGACGGGCGCAAGGACCGGGAGGCTCAGCAGCTGTATCGCACGGGGTACTCTGATAGAGACCGTGCGCGATGTCTCTAAGTTCCCGAAAGGCGTGCCAATTGAGGACGTCAAAGTAGGTGACTTAGCCTACTGCTACGATGATGTCGGGCGCTTAACTATAGCGCGGATTCTGGCGAGCGGCAAAACAGGTCACAGAGAACTAGTACGCGTACACTGGCAGGGGGATGGGCGTAAAACTAGCGGCTACGTTGACTGCACACCGGACCACCTAATCAGGATGGTCACAGGCGAGTACAGACGTGCCGATTCACTCCTTATCGGCGAACGCGTACTTTCGCTAAGTCGTGGAGTGCGCAATGGTTACGCCCGGCTATGGCCAACCGGTCAGGCAGAAATAACAAGAGAGCACAGATTTATATATGAAGTCGTCTACGGGCAGAGCCCAGAACACGTGCATCACGATGATGACAACAAACTCAACAACGCTCTAACCAACCTAGTTGGGATGACCGCGGAAGAGCACACGAGCCTTCACGCAGGTAGCATGCCGCTTGAACGGCGCGATGCCATAGCTGCCGCCATGCGGAAGCTATGGCGCGATGACTACGATTATAGATACGACAAGTGTACGCGACACGGCGCAGACAATCATACGTACTTAGGGCTCTCTAAGGAGTGGATAGAGGATCAACTGCATTCGTTTGCCGGAAAGCCCACCGAAGTCTGCACCGCCCACGGCGTCGACTACGCGACTTTCCAAAAGTACATGCGTATGCATGACGTTGACTTCAAGGCCATCGCCGCCGAATACACAAAAGACGGAGAGCTACTAACTCACGACGTTGTGGATAGACTTCTAGCTGAGACCGCTGGAATGCCTACAAGGTTTGTGACCAGACACGTTGGCATGAGCTTCTATAGGTGGGCTGAGGTTCAACGAAAGTTTGGACACAACCCGCCAAACAATCATCGCATAGTGCGGGTAGAGCGGCTAAAAGACAGCGCGGACGTATTCGACCTAGAGATCGCCGGCATGCATAACTTCATAGCCAATGAAATTTGCGTGCACAACTCAGGTCCCAACCTGCAAAATCAGCCGCCTTACATACGTGACGCGTACGTTGCCGCTGAGCGCCGAAGGATGTTGGCCAAGGACTACAACCAGCTGGAAATGTGCGTGCTCGCGCATTTCACAAGAGACGCTGCGCTGCTGGAGGCCATATCAGAGGGCAAGGATCTGCACGCATGGTGCGCTGCGCTGATGTTCAGCGTTCCGTACGAGGAGATTCAAGCGGCTCGCGCCAGAGAAGATGAGGTGGACTCGGCCAAGAAGCACGGCCACGCGTTTACAGCGCTCACAGACCGCGAAGTGCTGTGCCTGTACTACCGAAAAGCTGCCAAGTCGATTGGCTTCGGCCTAGTGTATGGCATGGGGGCTGGCAAGCTGGCGGGCGACTTGCGGATAACAAATGCGGAAGCAAAAGACCTGATAGCCAGGTACTTCAATACGTTCCCGTCTGTTAAGGCGTACTTCTCCGCCGCGATAAAAGAGGCCGCCAGAGTCGGATACTGCACGACACTATTTGGCAGGCGCCGGATGCTGCCGGGGTTGTATTCAGCGCTCAAAGCTGACTACGCCGCCGCTATCAGAAAGCTAAAGAACACACCGATTCAAGGTACCGCCGCAGAAATCGTTAAAATGGCGATGATATCGCTGTACGAAGACGACTTTCTGCATGCATGCGGTATGATAATGATTCTAAACGTGCACGATGAAATTGTGTTCGACGTGCCGGAAGAGACGGAAGAGAACGCAGAGTTCAACGAGCGGGTGTCCGACCACATGTCCAGACCCAAGCTAATCGAACTAGAAGTACCGCTACGTACGTCAGGGAAGTACGGTGCAAACTGGGCCGAAACAAAGTGAGTATTAATCATTAATATGGACAAGTACACCAACATCGACGAGCTTGCTGTAGCGAGATTAGCGAAATACCGCAGTATTTCTTTGGATGAGGCCAGGAGACTGGTAGCGTCCGGACAAGGTAGCGATGTCAACAAACAAGACGAACCTAGAGAATGCGCTAAAGGAACTGTCGGCGAAGTACGCCGGGAAGATAAGGATTCTCAGCCCTAAGAATATGTTGGCGGCGTTTCATGTGAGACGCCCAACTGGCATCTTGTCTCTGGACATAAAGCTGAACGGCGGATTTCCAGGTGGGTCCATAAACCAAATCCATGGTCCCGACGGTGTGGGCAAAGACGCCCTCACGAACTACATGATTGCCGAGAACCAGCGCATATACGGCGATGAGTCCGCTGTGTTCTGGGTAAGCTTTGGCTATGCCCCGGACCTTCCGTTCTGGCGCATGTGCGGCATTCATGTGTATATGTCGGACCAAGAGCTAGAACTGTCTGGGCTAGACCCAAATAACGCCTCCGTTGAGGATAGAGGCGATCAGGTGGGGCACATAGTTCTACCGCAATTAGGCTCTACGGACGAGGCTCTGGAAGCACCATCCGAGAACATAATGGATGTAGTAGCAGACCTGATAAAAACAGGCCTGTTTCAGCTAGGCATAGTCAATGAGCTGGGGTCTGGCGAATCCAAGGATGACGTACAGAAGAGTTTGAAGGACGAGCGGCGTATCGCCTCTTGGTCGCGACTAGTTACGCAGTTCTGTTCTAGGTTCTACACCATGATTCGACAGCCTCTGTCAGACGGACAGCCGAATCTGACTACGCTGATGGTGATAAATCCTGTTCGTGCGAACATGGATTCACACGCCGCGAGGTACAAACCATTCACGCAAACGTCCGGTAACGCGCTGGCGCATGCCAAAGCGGTAGACTTGCACCTGCGTGTAGTCAAGTCCGTCAAGGTCGGGGCAGACACGGTTGGCAAGATAGTCGGCTGGAAGGTATCCAAGGGAAAGCACGGGATACCGGAAGGCGACGAGGGCACGTTCACGTGGGTGCACGGGCAGGGCGTAGACCTAATCGAGGACACCGCCAACGTTGCCAAGGTGTACGGTGTCATGCGGCAACGTGGTGCCGTATACGAGATAGCCGGCGTCGATGGGACCACTAAGGGCGGTATAGACGCGTTCGTCGCCAGACTAAGGGGGGATGACGCACTGCTGACGTATGTTCGCGATAAAATCCGCGAAGCACTCTCAAACTCGGAGGAAGAAAGCGCATAAGCGCCGCAGGGAGCAGCAATGAAGTTGCCAGTCATTGTCAACCTGCTAACCGGTAGTACGGTACAGGTTGACGCGACCGTATTTATAAAGGGGCTCTACCGGCACAGGACCGTTGGCGATGAGTTTAGGCAGAGTCTTAGTCATAAGTCCGGACTAACACTACTTTCCGGATTGCCTAACGACTCCAGGTTTCTGCTAACTGAAGTGCTACCAGTATTCAGAAAGTTTGACTGGGACGTGCCTCCAGAAGCAATAGTAGCCAACCAGGAAATGATGGAGGCGGTGTCTGACATGGCGGTTAAGTACGCTCGCGCAATAGCGGAGGAACGAAGGGTAATCGCCGACCTTGGTGGGCAGATAACGCCTGGCTCTGGGGCACGGCCGCACTCCAAGCGCGACGGTAACGTGGTCTCTAGAAACCTGAAAATAAAGATAGATGTAAAGGCGACGGAGCTGACTGAGTTCTCTATACCGCTTGCTGACTTTGAGTTCATAAGAAAGCAGTCGTATGAGAAAGGCCAGATTCCGGCGTATGTCATTTCCTTTCTAGGCGCGGTCAGGGCATGTATTGCGGTTGTGATAGGAAATGACTTCGAGGATTTGCCGGAACCAACGTTGCCGCTGCACTCGACCGGTACCAGCGTAATGTTTCCGGCTGTCACGGCACGGTGCCTAAAGCCCGGAAGCACGCTATACTTTGACACGCCCAATGGGTTTAGGTGGATTGTGATGCCGTACGTCGACCTATCAAATATAGTGCATCATGGGTAAGCTGGCGCGAGTAGTCGGTATAACAGTAGACGGTGACCCGTTGCTGGCAGATAGCGAGGTCACTTACCGCGCCGACGCGTTCGGACTCGCTAAATCGATGGCGCAGAAAGGTGAACTTTCAAATGGAACGTACCTTCCTGTGCCGATTAACGATGACGTAGACCTACTCTTTACACCGATAGCCAGCTACGAGGGCTTTAGCATTTTCATTAAGACCCTACTTGACGTGCTTACAGCCCTGGTAGGGTGCGGGGAGTACACGGTTGTAGAAGTATTAATGAATAATACTCGGTGGGGCATGTCCAAGATTGCCTTCACCGAAGTATTAATGAGTAATAATCTTTCTGAAGTCCAGGTGCTGTGCGATGAGGACGACCTGGGCACTGCAACGCGGATACCGCACCCGTCCTTGCACAATTGCTATGACATAGGCCCGGCGGACAATGGGTTCAGGATATCGCCCTTCATCAGGGACGAGCTACTGGCCCAAAATGAAGAGTTGTACACGAGAAGCCTTGGCTTCTACCACCCTTCGGCACTCGCATCCAACAACTGCGACAGAGCGCTCGCCTATGAGCGGCTGGCCGTTGTACCGAGACCAATATTCAATGAGTGGGACTTCAGGTACTTCGCACTAGGCCATGCAATACACGGTATAATACAGACGCTAGTAAAGAAACGTCTTGGCGATGCGGTGGAAGTAGAGCCTAGAATAAGCGTTCCCGCACTGCACATAGACGGGGCAGCCGATATCATTTACAGAAACAAGTTTGTGACAGACATAAAGACGGTGTCTGCTGCAGAGCTTGAGAAACTCGAAGTGGCGAGAAAGAAGGACGCGCTGCAGATGCAGCCGTACTTCATCGCCCGCGACATACCGAACGGCTCCATACTGTATGTGAGTCGTGAAAACATGAAGCGAAAAGAGATTCCTGTACAGTTCAACCGGAAGATGGTCACTAAAATAACTGAGCGAATCGGTTCCATAGAAACAACACTCGCCGCCGGGGGGCTCCCCGCCAGGGAAGGTAACGCCGGTGACTGTGCCTCCTGCAAATACCAGTTCATCTGCAAGCCCGCAGACTCAAGCTATTGAAAAGGCGCTCATATACGCTCGTGCGAGCAGTAACATCCAGAGTACGCTGACGAGATTCGGTATAGCCGACTCCAAAAACGTGGCTGTTACTGCGCCCGTGATTCCAGAACGGATTAGGCTGCTAACCTTCGATCAGGTACGTGACCTAGAGGACGCGCTAATTCGTTACAGAGATGATCTGACAAAAGAGCTTTGCCAGTGCCGAGGGCTAGAATTACCGGCAGCCGAGAACGTGGCGGCAACGAGAGCCCGGGTTATGCGTGCAATACAGGGCGGAAACGCGGACTCTAGACGTGCGGAGGCCGACACAGACGGAACGTTCATGTCCGCCAACGCTGAGCACGTCACATTACGTGGCGTGCGCTTCGGTTTAGAGACTCGGTTAGAGCAAATAGACATACAGCTAGAGAGGCTCAAGCAAGAGTTCTTTCTGAAGCAGCGGTTAGAGTCGGCCGTGCCGGCGCCAAGGGCGCTGCCGGCGGCGTACAAAGCGGTAGGGACAGCAGTACCGGACGAGACAGAATCGGTAGACTCGGCGGGAGAAGAACCGCGTGCACCCACTACGCCAACTGTCAGCCCGCCCAGAATGCTCAGGAGGCTAGTGCCAAAGACATGAACAACATAGTAACAATGGGTGTAGACCCAGGCAAGAACGGCGCCATGGTGGTGCTGCTTAACGGGTCTACGCCGCTTCTGGCGTGCAGAACGCCAGTATTCTCCGGTGAATACCTATACCCATCTGTAGCGAATAGAGTGCGTGCATTCGGGAATCTAATACAGGTCGAAAAGATAGACGCACTGCAGGGCCTAATGCAGTCGCTACTTGAGGCCTTTTCTGGGAGCGGTCAAAACCAGGCCGGGATAGATGAGATAATTTCGCTCACTTCTTCCTCAATCCGTGGTATAAACGAAGGCGCAATGTGGCCAGGCAGCGGACTAGCCGCGATGGAGCAGCAGTTTGTCCGTCCTGTGGAGGGCAATCAGCGCGCACTCGCAATAGGTGAGGGGCTTGGAATGTGGAAGGCGCTATTAGCGATTAATAGAATTCCACTGATAATGCCCTCTACAAAAGAGTGGACTGACGCACTTGGCTGCACTCCTAAGAAGAACGAGGACGCCAAGGAAGTGCACATAGCCACGGCAAAGAAATTACTTCCAGCAGTGAGTCTAGACGGTGGTACATCGAAAGAGGCGCACGACGGAATAGCGGATGCGGCGCTTCTGGCGCTCTTCGCGTACAGGAATATGCTGCTTGCCAGGTGACAACCACGAACTCCTAGTGTGCTCCGACAACGAGTTGAGGCACATGATATTCAGGCTGTACAAGCGACGAGTGAATGTGTCGGTACCTCGCCTGCAATTACTGGAAATACTTGGGTATAATGAAAACGTACCTAAGCTTGATGGGCTATATAATGTCGTCGATGACATGCGCGAAATCCTGGTGAAGTTCATAGCGGACAACGTCAATGAACTGTCACTGCCATGCGACGGTAAATGCCGTGAGCATGTGGACGCGGTCGTCGTTGGTTGCTACGAAGAGTACCTGCTAGACAGCTTAGGCGATAAACCCGAGAACCTGGAGGCGGAACTACAGGTAGGACGTGACGAATGAAGCTAAGTGGAACATCAATAGCGTTTCTGACAAGCAACGACCTACGCTGCCTTGTAAACGCCGCGGACCTATTTACTACAGTTGAGATATTTACCAAGACTGACGCGGAATTGAAGTCTGCGCTGGTCGGTAGCATAGCAAGCGGCAATAGTCCGCTACTAGACATGGACTATACGTCACCGCTGGTGCACGAGTTGATCCTTCCGGAACGCTTTGGCTATGTCAAATATCTGACATCCAAGGTAAACAAAGGCGAGTCAGACTTAGTCGACTTCGCAACATTCATTGGGAGTAATCCGATGGCCATGGCCCCTGTTGCCCGCGTAGCCCCTGTTGCCCGTCCCGCCACTGCCGCACCGGTGGCCCAGCCCGCGAAGGCTGCCGCTCCTGTAGCCGCACCCGCCGCTGCCGCGAAGCCGGCAGGGGCGCCCATCGCTCGTCCCGCCGCTGTTGGGCTCGCTCGCCCCGCCGCCGTCGGCGCAAAGTCTACTGCAGCCGTCCCGGCCGGCGCGAAGGTCGAAGAGCCTGCAGCCGCCGCAGCCGCTCCCGCACAGCGCGACGTTGGCGAACTGTTCGCACAGCTGCTCGGCAAACTGGATGAGTTGTCCCTGGAACTCGGCAAGCTCGGCGCGAAGGTCGCCGAGATGCAGGCCGAGGCGCAGGAGAACGCCGAGAAGGTCGGCGAGCTGGCCGCGACGGTCGAGTCGATCAACGCCAACACCGCGTTCGTGGCTCTGTCCACGTACAACGGTATCCTCATCGGATTCGGTTACGACGATGCGGCAGAGCGCGGCGCGAACATGGCCGACCAGTTCCCGGCGACGCTCGACGAGTTCAACGGCATGTTCAACGCCCCCGCGGCGGAGGCAGACCCCGCGGGCTAATAGCCAAACGGGCATGAGTAGCAATAGGGTACGACGAAAGTCGTGCCCTATTTTTTTTATCAAGTATTAGTCATTAATACTTTGGTAATGCCCATTAGCGGCGTCGAGTTGCTAGCCCATCCATCCCTAGCAGCTACCATCAAAGGTTGTTGCTAACAACCCATTAGCTCGTCTAATACCATTTAGTACCAAAGACCGAGGTGCATGTGAGTGTAGTAATAACTGGTGCGATAACGCTGCTGCTGCTGTCTAGTGGCATACCCGTAGAATGGGGGCGGACCCTAGTTAGAGAGATCGCCTGCATATTTCTGGTGCTGCTAGTAGCACTGTCAATTAAGCGGATGAAGTAGCCTTGGGTTATTAATGAGTAATAATGCCAAGTTTATCGGCTATTTTGGTATAAGAGCAGTGAAGGCGGATAGTTAGGCTACAGTGACTTATATCTGTAGCAGGCGGCGGGAGGAGATAACCGATGGCCGTGGCGATTGAAGTGATGGGGGCACTGTTGTCAGTGTCCCCATTCATCGTTGCGTTCGGTTGGGGCGCCTACAAGGCCCTGACCGAAACGTGAAAAAGGGGCCATCGCGGCCCCTCTTTTTTTTACCCAGCGTAGTCGTTGCGCTATCGTTTATTACGCGAGGCGTTGACAGCGGCTGCGGCGCCGCCGATACCACCGGCGGCTATGAGTGCCTTGGCCAGCCCGGTAAGTTCAGTTCTGCCGACAGCACCACCTACAGCTGCGCCAGCAGGACCCAACAGGCCGCCGACGGCTCCTGCCCCGCCAGTGGTGCGCGTGAGCAGACCCTTACCTCCGATTCTGGAGCCTA
>Ga0209518_1002620_pt1 | contig 16505 bp, 19 predicted proteins | sample RifGroB1_FD_183993 | JGI IMG/M metagenome (GOLD analysis project Ga0209518, IMG submission 183993) | Groundwater microbial communities from Rifle, Colorado, USA - Groundwater B1 (SPAdes) (version 2) | ecosystem: Environmental > Aquatic > Deep subsurface > Groundwater | place: Rifle, Colorado...
ATGTTGTTGCAGGAACAATCCACGGAGCAAGCCCGTACGGAGTGTATGACAGAGTTGTAAATGATTTGGGGGTTCCTCCAACAAGTTTTAAGGCAACAGATATAATTGCAGTCAATAATCCGATAAAATCTCCCGACGGCTTACATTCATGGAGAAGGACTCTGCAGATTACAGAGATTAGAAAACACTGGAAAAAAGACCCAATGGAAGAGCAGGGATTTGTGGATTTGATGAAATATAATGTTGAAAAAGATGAGATTGAGCCAACTGACGATTTAATTAATGGGGATAGTGAGATAATAAAAGATATTGCTGGAAATGTAAAAGGATGGGCTGGAAACTGGGACGCTGTTTATGATAATATCTTATTAAGGGCAAATATGAAAAAAGAAATTGTTGATGTTTCAGTTAGAACAGGAAATAAAGAAATCCTGGAAGGGGAGTTTAATGTACTTGCTAATGATGCTTTCCATAAAATTTCTGAACAAATAATAAATGAAATTGGATTGCCGTTAAATGAGCGTGTATTTCCGGTATGGCAAAAATGGTTGAATGAAGAGGTCAAGAAAAAGAAAATTTGAACTGGCATTCTCCAAACATTTATTAATTAATTTTTATTCTTAAAAATGCCTAAAAGAGGAAAAAATGCCTGGAAATTCTGATGTAAAAGATATTTTAAGAAAGTATGGAAGCAAGATAGAAGGGCAGATTCAGTCTATAGATACTGGAAAGAGTGGATACAGCAGAGAGTATATTAGGTTTAAGGAGGAGATGGTTCCACACCTTTCAAGATATGAAAAGTGGTGCAAAAGTTTGGGAAGTGTAATAAAAATAAACATCTCTCCAAAAGATGAGGCAAGAATTAAAAGAGATCTTGAAATTGCGCATCTTGATGTTGAGCCGTGGCAATCGCTAACTCTTGGGGTGATGGCCCTTCTGAGCGTGTTTTTTCTTGGGCTTATAATTTCTGTAGCAATACTTCTTATTAAAGGAGGTTTTCCACTTCTATTCTTTTTTCTTACAATGATATTGTCTGTATTCTTGTTTTATTATGTGAATGGATATCCTTCAAGGATTGCAAATAAATGGAGATTAAAGGCAAGCAGCCAGATGGTTCCTGCTATTTTGTATGTAGTTATTTATATGAGGCATACCCCTAATCTGGAAAAAGCAGTTGAATTTGCTTCACAGCATTTACAGTTCCCACTTGCATTAGATTTCAAAAAAGTGTTTTACAATGTGGAGGTTGGAAAGTTCTCAACAATAAAGGAAAGTTTGGATAATTACCTAGAAACATGGAGAGATTATTCTACTGAATTTATAGAATCTTTCCATCTAATTGAGAGCAGCTTATTTGAGCCTGATACTGCAAGAAGAGTTTCCATACTTGAAAAGGCCCTGCAGGTTGTTCTTGATGGAGTTTATGATAAAATGCTTAAATTCACTCATAATGTTAAAAGTCCGCTGACTAATGTTTACATGCTTGGAGTTGTCCTGCCTACTTTAGGGCTCGCACTCCTGCCTTTGGCATCTGCAATGATTGCAGGAATGATTAATTGGATGCATGTGTTTATTTTATTTAACATGATAATTCCTTTTTTTGTATTTTATCTTACAGACAAAGTTCTAATGCTTAGGCCAGGGGGGTATGGCGAGACAACCCTGCTTGAAAGAAATCCTCTTTATTCAAAATATAAAAGCAATGCTCCGTACTTTAAGGCTTTTTTAATTTGCCTGCCTTTTTTTATAATCGGACTTTTGCCATTAATTTTCCAGTATACCCCTATTCCAGAGTTGATTGGAATAAGAGAAGATTATACTTTCTCTGAATTGGGCTTGGGTGTTCTTGGAGATGAGAAGATTTTTGATTTTAAACAGACAGGAGAAGGAAGTGTTGGACCTTTTGGTATTGGAGCAGTGCTTATGGGTATGATGATTCCTCTTGGGCTTGCCTTATTTTTTTCAATGTCATTCAAAAATAAAACTAAAGATATTATTATTGAGAGGGAGAAAACAAAAGAGCTTGAAAGGGAGTTTAATAACTCTTTATTTCAGTTAGGGAACAGGGTAGGGAATGGAGTCCCTCCTGAACTTGCGTTCGGAAAAGTTGCTGAATCGTCAAAAGGATTAATCACAGAAGATTTTTTCAGAAAAGTTAATTACAATGTTGCTAATCTTGGAATGAGTGTTGAAAAAGCAATATTTGACCAAAGAAGAGGGGCAATTAATTATTTTCCATCAGACCTTATTGCAACAAGCATGAGAGTTCTTATTGAATCCTCAAAAAAAGGATTAAAAATTGCAGCTATCAGTCTTATGAGCATTTCAGAGTATGTTAAAAATATTCAGAAGATTACAGTAAGATTAAATGATATGCTTGCAGAAATTGTTTCAGATATGAAAAGCAATATGGTCTTTCTCGCCCCTTTGCTGTCTGGAATTGTTGTATCTCTTGCAGTAATGATTACTTCTATCTTGAACAAGCTTGATTTAGCTCAGTTAGGAGGAGAAACTGCAGGCATTGCAAATATTCAGGGCATTATGGATATGTTCAATGTGGCAACCATGATTCCTCCGTATTATCTTCAAATATCAATAGGGATTTACCTTATTCAGGTTATTTTTATTTTGACTTCAACTTTGGTTACAATAGATTCTGGAGAAGATAAACTTGAAAAAACAAACAAGACAGGAATTAATCTTGGAAGAGGGGTCTTGCTTTATTTCATAACAGCTCTTTTAGCAACCCTTGCGTTATTTGGGCTTACATCAGTTGTATTAAGAGGAATGATGTGATAAATTAGTTTGATTTTAATTTTCATTTAGCAATCGTTCCTTATACTTCTTTAACTCTTCTTTATCGGCACCTTTCATTTCAGTTCTTGTTCTTTTTTGATAGTTTTCAATAATTCTAATATATTCAATTTTTTGCTTTTCTGTAAGATTTATATACATAGGGTTTGAACTCAATGCTGAATCTATTAGAAACCCTTCAGCAAACATAGATATTGTTTTTTCTCCAATAAATTTTGGGTCAGCAATCCAATTATTATTTTGAAGGGGATAATTCTGCAAGTCCTCTTTAGACGCAAACTCTATAACATACAGACTTCCTTTAAAACTCCTTCCATAACCTCCTAAAGGTTGGAGCCAATAATCCGCAATCCAAAATTTAGTTATATTTTCTCCATATTTGCTTAATGCATCTTCATCTATAATTAAAGGGGTACCACTTAATTTTAAATGCTTTAGTTCCCTTCCCTGAAAGAAATAATCTTCAAAATCTAATTTATTAAAAGATATTTCAGGAATTGATTCTTTTATTTTTTCAACATACCCTTTTTCATTCTCAACAACTTTTTTTTCTAAACTTTTTGTTCCCCCTTTCCTTCTTATCGGCTCTATATACTTTTTTTCTTCCTCTGATTTCATATTCTCATTTAATTTAAAGCTAACAAACATATCCTTTGTTTCTCCACGCTTATTTGGGAAAGAGTTGTTTGCACTTTCTGTTGGATCCCCTAAATAGACATTTGCTATAAGATAAATTGGAACCTCTTTTTTTTGAATATTACTCACATCAAAAAAAACTTTATATTCTCTTGCAGTTTCTGTATTCCCTATAAGTTTTTCCGGAATATGGGGGGAGATTCTTGTGAGCATGTAATCTTTCCCTGTTTTCTTATTTAACTCTCTCCGATATTCTTCCCTATTTTTATCAGAATATTCGATGAGCTTTTCCAAGATTTCTTCAGTAAATGGGATTTTGAAAATAGTGTTCTCCATTATTTTTTCAGCGCCTCCCATTATTTTTTGAGCTCCTTCATGCTCTTCAAAAGGTTTTAAACTCTCCCATTGGTATGTTGGAATTAAAAAAGCTGTTTGCTCTGATGTAAAACTAATTTCTTTCGGATGTAAGACAAAGATTCTTGTTGCCTCGCTATTCAATCTTGTATGTCTTTTGTGCAAGGGCATTTTTTCTCTTGTACTTCCTTCCCAATCTTCCCGTTTATAATCCTGAGTATAATTTCCAATGTACAAAATATTTTTCTCTCTGTCTAAATCAACAGTTATTGCAACTTCCTCTAAACTCTTTTTCCCAGAATCATCAATCATAGCTATTTCTTGCGTTTTAGTTTCTATTGTTATTGCAGAAGAAGGCCTATTGAATTGCTCACTAAACTCATTTTTTTTTATTACAGTGTATGTTGTAACTCCGGCAATAAGCGTAGCTCCAATCACAGCTGCCTTCAGGCCTCCAACTTTGTCTGCTAAATTAGAAAGCTTCTCAATAGACTTGTTGAATAATTTATCTTTTAAACTCATAAATTGTCGCCCTCTAGTTTTTTACCTCAATTTCCTAACTTCTTCTGGAGGTATCTCAACCCAATCAGGATCATAATTATTTTTGATATATTTAATCTGCTTTTCTTCAACAAAAGATTTGGGAAGAAAAATTTTATAATCTAATGGACTCCATTTTTTATTACCTTGAAGAGAGTTAATACTATAATCTATATCACATACCCATCTACCATCTTCTTTAATAAAAAATGCAAAAAATGTTCCTCCACCACCACCACCATCTTTAATTTTGAATTTATGGTGATCCATTTTTCCAATTCTTTTCCCATCAACATATCTAAACGGTTTTAATGTAAATTTCCTATCATAATATCTTTCTATATCATCATCAATACTTGAAACTAAAAGATTTAAATTACTTTTACTTGTCCCGGAATAAATGCCTTTTTTTAATTTATCTGATTTTCTAAGATACATAGAGGAAAAAACACATGCTGCAGCATCCTCTGGAGTGCTATATTCACATTTTTCAACTAATACTTTCATATCTGCTTCATTAATATAATCACTATCATCAACAAACCCTGCATTATTTATAGTTGGATTATTCAATTTCTTTTTTATTTGTATCATCTTTTTGTTCATTTCTTCATTTTTCATTTTTTCTTTAAATCCAAGTCCTTTTAGAACTTCTTCCAGCTGGGAATTTTTTGCAGTTTTATATTTTTTTTGATTATAATTCTTAATTGGACCATTCTGTCTAATTTCTGTAGCTACTATCCGTCCTTTTACATTTATTGGTTCTATTGGAGTTACACATGTTCCCCACGAGTCTCCAAATAATGCTCCTGGAGTAAATATACAATCTTTTCCTAATTTTTCTCCAATAGCTGAACATTCAGATTTACCACATAAATTAGCAAAATAATTTCGACAATCGTTACAAGATTTAGCAGCATTGACAGTTTCAGCATAAAGATGTGCAGGAGTGATAAATAAACTGGCTCCAAGAATAATATTTCCAATCATCTTTTTCAGCAAGCCAGCCATATTTAATTCACTTTTTTAGCATTATTAAATATTCCTATACTAAAGATTTATTAATTAGTTTTATCTTTTATCTCAATGAAAAAGATGGGAATAATTTCATCATATCTTCCATGGATGTTGATAGCACTGGCGGTTTTAGCCATACTTATGATAACAATTTTTGTGCTTAAGGAAAAAGGAGTCTCATTAATAGAGCAAATTAAAAATTTATTCAAATTCAGATAATGGAACTAACAATCAGCAATTTAATCAAGATAATAATAGGAATTTTTGTAGTTGTCGTGGTGGTAGGAGGACTGTATTTATTTTTTACAAATTATGTCATTGACTTTTTCAAAAATCTTCCTGGAGCAGAAGAAACTCCAAAACTTTTGTTGAGCCTGTTAAAATGAACAAAAAAGGATTTTTATTGGCAGAAGAGACGCTAAAGATGATAATAGCGGCAATTTGCATTTTATTTTTAATTTATTTTTTAGTGTCATTATACTTTGGAAAAGTAAAGCAGCAGGAATTAAAACAGGCCCAGGAAAGTTTGAGTAAGATAGCTAATATAACAAAAAGTATTGAAAAAGGAGAGATTAATATAGGTGATGCATCTGCCATTAATCCTGATGGGTGGTCATTGTTTGGATTTATTCAAAATAAAAAACCAAACTCGTGCGCTGGAAAGCCGTGTATCTGCATCTGTAAAAGTTTGTGGATTCGAGGGTGGGATAGGCAGATAAATGAGTGCAGTGATGAAGGAGTATGTTTAATATCTCCTCCTGGGTTAAACCAGTTTGAAGAGATAAAAATAAAGAAAACTACTGCAGGATTAACCTCAGTAAAAATCACAAAAAATGAGAAAGGGGAAATAATTATCAGCGAAATATGAACCTGGACGATTTTTTAAGATATGCGTTGTGGATTGTTTTTTTTATATTAGTTTTAACTGGATTGTATTTTACATTAAAAAAAATAGGAGTTTTATAATGATTTTAAATAAAACAAAAAAAGCAGAATTAACAAATGAGCAGATAGTAATTCTGATTATTTTAATTGTAAGTTTTGCAGTTCTTTTATTTTTTCTGTACAAGCTGAATTTAGGAAAGACAACAAGCAAAGAAGTCTGCCATAATTCTGTTATGCTTAAATCAAGCACAATTTCAAAATTAAAAGAAACAGTTTCATTAAATTGCGATAGAAGCTATATTTGCATTACAGAAGATTCTGATGGATGCAAAGAAATGTACAAGCCAGAGATAGTTGAAGTAAAAAATCTTGATGAGATTTATCAAAAATTAGCAGACGAAATGGCTAATTGCTGGTGGATGTTTGGAGAAGGAAGGGTTGATTATATTGGGGAGGATTTTTTTATTAAAGATAATTATTGTTCTGTCTGCTCTCAGATACTTTTTGACACCAGCTTAAACAATATTAAAGGGATTGATGAAGAAAAGATAAGCAAGGATAATCTATACGATTATATGTCAAAAACTAAACTTCCTGGAAAAGAGATTACTTATTTAGAATATATATTTGGAACTACTGAAATTAGTCAGCTAAAACAATTAGCCTCACAACAATCTAATCTTGAAGGAACTTTTGGGGATATTGAAGTAGGAAAACAATATTTTAATGTGATGGGAATTACAAGTGAGGTGGGGATAGGATGGAAGATAGCTGGAGGGGTTGTTATAGTTATTGGTTTAGGAACGGGTTTTCTCTTTCCAGGACTTATTGTAGGAGTAGTGATTATAGGGGGTGGAGAGGTTGCAAAAGGTAAACAACCTGAAATAGGTGCAATTATTGTTGAAGGAAAAGGAATTCCAAATAAATTTATGGCTCCGACAATTTTAGAAGCTGACTCTGATAAATTCAAGGCACTTAATTGCGAAGATATAATTACTTTCACTTAATTAGTTAATTTTATTAACTATTCTTGTATTTTTAATTTATGTGTGGAAAAGACAGTAAACTACAAGGAGTTTTTGGTAAAAAAGGGGAGCTGTTAATAAGCAATATTATTTTTATTGTTTTAAATTTGGTTTTTTTGGCAATATTGATAGTATTCATTGTCAAGCAGGGAAGCGGAGCAATTGTTCTTGAGCAATCTTATGCCAAACAAATAGCTTTGCTTATTGATTCTGCAAAACCCATAACAGAAGTCAGAATGGATATGAAAGAAGGTATTGAAAAGGCGAAAAATGAAATTGGTGAAGAGCGAATTAAGAATAAAGAAGTTGTCAAGATAACCGGAAATCTTGTTACAGTAAAAATAACTGACAAAGGAGGATATTCATATAATTTTTTCAATGATGTTGATGCAACTGCTTACCCGGAGATTGTCAACGGAGAGTTCACAGGATTTTATATTATTAAAATAAATAATTACAGGTAAAATGGACAAGAAAGGGGCAGAAAAAATACTTGCAGTTTATTGGTTTACAATTTTAATACTTGTAGCAGGAGGAATTTTTGCAATGGTTTATACTTTTTATCATTATCCTTATGATGTTCGGGAGATGGAGGCAAATATAATGATAAACAATCTTGCTGATTGTTTGTCTAAGAACGGAAAAATTGAAAGTTATGTTATTTTTCAAGACGGAACTTTTAATGAACCTTTCAAAATTGACTTTTTGAATCAGTGCCACTTTAATTTTGACAATGGTGAAAGATATGAGCGAGATCAGTATTATCTGCAGGCTGATTTTTACAAATTTGAAGATTTAGAAAATCCGTTAGCAAGCATTTCTGGTGGCAATCAAAACTGGATAGCTGACTGCAAACTAGAAAAAGACGAGGAAAATTATGAAAAAACAGCACAATGTTTAGAAAGAAGATTTTATTCTTTAGGGCAAAATGGAAATCAATATCTAATTAAAATTTTAGCTATTGTAGGAAAAACTAAAGAAAATGTTAAATAAAAAGGCTCAGATTGGAGAGACAACTACATGGTTAGTTGCAACACTAATAATCATTGTTGTTTTGATTTTCTTTATTTATGCATCTTCTATTTTAGCTGAGAAAAATAATGTTTTAAGCATTCCTAAAAAAGTAATAGGTTATGCCAAAGGTTCTCCTCAATTAGGAGATTGGATTGATGTAAAAACCTCTCTTGCCTACATTCTATCAGAAAATAAATATAAAGATGCCATTGACAGTTGGATAATGGAGAAAGAAAAATGAATAAAAGAGGAGATATTCCGGTAACTATCTTGGTTATCGGGGTTATTGCAGTCTGCGCTTTAGCATTGTTTAGCTTTTATTATTCTTCTGTTTCAGTAAGAGATTCATTTATTGGCATTTATATAATTGAAAATTTGAACTCTTTTGCAGAAGAGATTAAATTTAATCAGGAAATGCAATTTGGAGATCCTGCAACAATCATAGATGATTTAAATAAAAAATATTCAGATTCTAAAAAAAATTTTAATATTGGAGAATCCAATGGGAATATTTATGTTGAAGCAAGATATTCTGAAAAGAAAGAAGAAACTTTTTCTGCAAAATATTATTTGGATTAACTTTAATTATGCATTATTGGCAAACTAACTAAAAGATTTCTATTCTATATTCAAAAAACTTCTCTGAAAGTAAAATACAGGAAGTTTTTGATAAAGAAAACATTTTTAAACAAAATTCTCTTAAAGAAAGTGTATGATTTATACAAATAAAAGGGGGCAGGGAATGAGCATTAATGCGATTGTATTAATTGTTCTTGCAGTTGTTGTTCTTGTTATATTAATAGTGGGATTTGCTGTTGGATGGGGTAATATTGCCCCATGGCTTTCAAAAGACAATGTTAATACAATTGTGAATCAGTGTGGGTCTGCATGCTCTGTTAATAGCATCTATGACTATTCTACAAAAATGAGAGATTTAAATGATGGGATAAATAAAATCAAGGCTACTTGTGCAATTTTTTCTACAGTTACTAATTTTAAAGATTATGGAGTTGCTACCTGTCCTTATCTTGACAGTACAAAAGAATGCGAAGGGCTGTCTATAAATGACAAAAAAGGATTGCTTACTGCAACAAATTGCCTTGCTTCAGAATATGATTTATCTGAATTGGCAAGTGATGCTGACGGAACAACTAACTGGTGCTGCATTAGGAAATAATCTCTATTCAAAATTATAAATAACCTTCAATATTATTAATTATGGATTATGCTATTCCTCAAAAAAGAAGAAAAGGAAAGGATAAAAAGAGAGAGAGGAAAAAATATCCTTATCGTGCCGGAGGAAAGCAAAGAACTACGGGTATTTAATGGATAGAAATGAAAAATCAAAATAGTTTTATAAATACCTTTTTATTTTCCATCTTATGTATGAGGTAATTTTTTTATTTAGCTTAGCGTTAATCTGGATTATTTTTGCAACATTGCAGGACATAAAGTCAAGGGAAGTTGCAAACTGGCTTAATTTTTCATTGATAGTTTTTGCTTTAGGATTCAGGCTTATTTACTCATTGTTTTCTTTTGAATCAGGAGGGGGTTTTAATTTTTTTTACCATGGATTGATTGGACTTGGAATTTTTTTTATTATAGGTAATATTTTTTATTATGGGAGGATATTTGCTGGAGGAGATGCAAAATTAATGATTGCATTAGGAGCAGTTTTGCCAATATCACTCAGTTTTCTGGATAATTTAAAAATATTTGCAGTATTCTTCATATTGTTTTTGCTTGTTGGAATATGTTATGGGCTGATTTCCAGCTTTTATTTAGCTTTAAAAAATTTTAATAATTTTAAAGGAGAATTTTATAATCAATTAAACAAGATAAGGAGATTAGTTTATATTATAGTGTTTTCTGGGATTGTTTTTATGATTATCGGACTTTTTGAGAGCATCTTTTTCTTTTTAGGATTGTTTATTTTTCTCTTCCCTTATTTTTATTTATATGCTAAGGCAGTTGATGAAGCATGTATGATTAAGAATATTCATTCAGCTAAATTGACAGAAGGAGACTGGCTCTATAAAGATGTTAAAGTCGGAAAAAAATTGATAAAGGCAAAATGGGATGGATTGACTAAAAGCCAGATTAAAGAAATTAAAAAAAGGTATAAAAATATTAAAATAAGACAGGGAATTCCTTTCATTCCTGTTTTTTTAATCAGCTTTTTAGTTTTATCTGTGTTAATCGCTTTGAATCATATCCCTCTTTTATGGGATTCTTTTTGGTAGCCATAATTTTCCATCTACTTTTTCTAATTTAGGTTTTCTGGCAATTTTTTCTTTTTTCTTTTTTGCTAACAATTTCTGCAATCTTTCAAGTTCTTCTGGCTTTGCTTGTTGTCTTTGAGAATTTATGTTTTCATTTTCATAAACTGGAAAAACATTCATCATCTCATGTCCGAATAAATTAGAAGAAACAATTGCCACATCTTTAGGTTTGAATTTTGTTTTCAGTTTTTTCGCGATTTTCTTTGCCAGAGAAAATATTGCCTTAGGCATTTTTTCGCTTGAGGAAATATGCTCTTTTGGAATAACAATCAAATGCCCGCTCGAAATTGGGTTTATCTCTAATACAACTAGTGCATCATTGTTTTCATCTATTTTATAAGAATGGATATTTCCAGAGATTATTGAGCAAAAAATACATTGTTGAATATCATTTTCAGAAAATTCCGCAGATGTTTTGATTAACTTATTTTGTTTTAAGAATTTCTCAAGCTCTTCAGAATTCATAATTTCAATTTGTTTTTTAGCATTAGCTCTTTTACCCTCAGGAAAAGTTGAATCTATTTGATCAATGAGCTGTTTCTTTATACTTTTTATCTGTTCTTGAGTTAACATAGAATATTTAGAGAATAGTCATTAATATATTTTATTATACAGAAATTCTGTCTCCAAAAGTCCTTGAATTTTCCCCATTAAAATGAGTGGTTTGCTTAGAACTTTTGGGTTGTTATACAATGAGTCTTCTCATGTCTATTACCTGAATAGAGCTGACATTTTCTATTTTTTTAAGAGATTCTTCAACTTCATAAAGTTCTTTTTCTTCCGGCCATTCAAAGAATGCAATTACTGCCTTTAATCCAAAAGCCACCGGCTCCTCTTCATATTCTCTATTTTTCCCGCCTTTTTCCTCAATAATTGACTTTGCTTTCTTTTTTATTTTCTCTAAATCTGTATTTGGAGAGTTAGGCATTATTTTTATCTTGATTCCAGTTATTCCCATATCTGATTTTGATTAACCTGGTTTATAAAATTTGTTAAAGTAGATAAGCATCATAATGCTTAAATAGGGTTGTTTATTTTTGGGTATATGACTAATGGAAATTATCTGCGGATTTTAGAAAAAATTTCCAAAGCTTCTGGGTTAGAAAAAGATGAAATAGAAAGGAGAGTTGAGGCCAAAAGAGCAAAACTCTCAGGATTAATCAGCCCTGAAGGAGCTGCACAAATTATTGCTGCTGAATTGGGGATTTCTTTTGACAATGAAAGATTAAAAATAAATGAGCTTTTACCGGGAATGAAAAAAGTTAATGTTATTGGCAAGGTAATAAATTTATTTCCAGTAAGGTCTTTTACAAAAAATGACAAAGAGAATAAGGTGGTCAATTTGATAATTGCTGATGAAACTTCCAATATTAAAGTTGTTTTATGGGATATAAATCATATCGAGCTTATCGAAAAAAAAGATATTGGTAAAGGGGATGTTATTGAAATTGTAAATGCGAGCTCCAGGGACAATGAAATTCATCTAGGAAGCTTTTCAGAGTTCAAACTAAGCAATGAAATTTTAGAAAATGTCCGGACAGAAAAAATAACAAAAGAAAAAAGAATCTCTGATTTTAATGTTGGAGACAATGCAAATGCAAGGGCGTTTATTGTTCAGGCTTTTGACCCTAGAATGTTTAATATTTGCCCTGAATGCAAGAAAAAAGCCGACTCTCTGAATGGGGGCTTTTCATGTGCAGAGCATGGAAAAATCATCCCTGAAAAAAGAGCTTTAATAAACATCATATTAGATGATGGCAGTGAAAGCATAAGAGGAGTTTTATTCCATGATGCAATTAATATCTTGGGAATCAGTGAGTTGGATAATCCCAGCCTCCTGCAGCAGCAAAAAGAAAATCTTCTTGGGAAAGAGATGATCTTTTCCGGAAATGTAAGGATGAATAAATTTTTCAATACCTCTGAATTTATTATAGACAAAGTGGAAGAGATAAACCTTGACAAATTAATTGCTAAACTAGAAAAAAATTGAAATGCTGATTAGAACTCATTTAACAATAGCTGCATTTTTTGTCTTATTGCTTTTGCCTGTTGTTGAGCATAAAATAATTTTCTCCTCATTTGTATTAATTTCTAGTTTTATGCCTGATATTGATTCAAGATTTTCTGTTGCCGGAAGACCAAAAATAGCTAGAATCTTGCAATTTTTTACAAAACATAGGGGGATAACCCACAGCTTCACTTTTTTAATATTTACAACTTTACTGTTTGTATTATTCTTCCCAATAATCGCATTGCCATTCTTTTTAGGTTATGGATTGCATTTGCTGGCAGATAGTTTTACTTTAGCCGGAATAAAACCTTTTTATCCGTATAGAAAAATAACAAAAGGCAAGATAAAGACAGGAGGGAAGTCTGAGATAATTATTTTATCATTCTTTATTATTGCTGATTTATTGCTGTTGATTAGGGAGATTAGCAGTATATAAAAAACTCCTTGTATTTTACCATGTATTAAAGTGCATGGTTTTTCCGGAGTTGCTAAAAAATCTTTCAGATTTTTGGCACCCAGAAAATTCATAAACAATTGGAATTTTCTAAGTTTTTAGACAGAAAACAACAAAAACAGGAAATTTTTGAGCCTTTCATTTTTTAGGAGAATAATTAATAAAAAATGAAAACAAAAGACAATTGCAAAGCAATTGTCTGCCATCTAAAGGAGGCAGTTTATTCTTTTTTCTTGTATTCTAACCTATATCTGCGAGTCAAACAATCTTTATAAATAGAAACTATCTTGTTTTTTTAATGGCCAAACAAGAGGATAACGAGATTAAAGAAGCTGTTTCTGAAGAGAAGGAAGAGAGCAAAGGCAAGAAATCCAAATCAGAGAAAGAGTTTGGTTTAACTGATTTGCCGGGAATAGGTCCTGCTGTTGCCGCCAAACTTGAATCTGCAGGAGTTTATGACCTAATGTCTTTAGCTGTTATGAGTCCTGCTGTGCTTGGGGATACTGCCGGAGTCAGCGCTGCTGTTGCAAGAAAAGCTATTCAGGCAGCAAGAGATATGTTGGATTTAGGATTTCAAGATGGAATGGAATATGCTAAAAAAAGAGATAATGTTTTTAATATTACTACAGGAAGTACAACTCTTAATGAGCTTCTTGGGGGAAAAGGTGTTGAAAGCAAGGCTATAACTGAGGCTTTTGGGGCTTATGGTTCTGGAAAAACTCAGCTTGGATTGAGTTTGGCAGTTAATATACAGCTTCCGCCTGAAAAAGGAGGAGCCAGCGGGAAATGCGTATTTATTGACACTGAAGGAACATTCAGGCCTGTGAGGATAAAGCAGATTGCAGAAGGCATGGGGGCGAATCCAGAAAAAGTTTTAAAAAATATCTTTGTTGCCAGAGCATTTAATTCTGATCACCAGATTTTACTATTAGAAAAAATAGGCGAGATGATAAAAAAAGGAGAGCCAATTAAATTAATGATTATTGACTCATTAACTGCACATTTTAGGGCAGAATATTCTGGAAGAGGGCAGCTTGCTGACAGGCAGCAAAAATTGAATAGATATCTTCATGACTTAATGAAATTGGCAGAACAGCATAATCTTGCAGTTTATGTAACTAATCAGGTAATGGCAAATCCAGCGCAAATGTTTGGGGATCCGACAACACCTATTGGGGGGAATATTGTAGGGCATGCCTCAACGTATAGAATCTACTTAAGAAGAGGAAAGCAAGGGTCAAGAGTTGCAAAATTAATTGACAGCCCTAACTTGCCTGAGAATGAAGCGATGTTTTTTGTTACAGAAGCCGGGGTTGTTGACAAAGCTTAAATTAAATAATTTAAATATTCTTAATGTAGGTGGCTATAACTTTGCTGATACAGAAAACAAATGGATTTGATTTTCAACAGAAAAATTTTTAACTAAACAAAAGATTAAGAAAAGAGAAATTTAATTTATTCCAGCCAATCGCCTTTATAGAGCATTAAACTCGCAATACCTTTTTTTTCCCGCCACGGCCATATAACAGCAACAACTATCTCCCCATCTTTTCTTTTCATAAATAATGGCTGGTCATTCTCCCTTACATGCTGAAAAGGATGGTAATTTTCCCATTGACTTAAAGATCTTTTTAGGTGCTTGGGAGTCGGTCCATTTTCAACAACAAGCTCTCCGAAATAATTAGAGAGAATTTTTTTGGCTTCTTCAATTGAAGGCCTGTTTCTAAATCCTATTTTAGCATGCCCGACCCAGATATTGTTGTTTAGTGTCAAGTCATTTTTAAGATTAAATATTTTGACTATTTTTCTGAATTCTATAGAATTTTCCATATTATCTATTGATATCTAATATATTTAAATATTGTTTTATTGAAGAACAATCTCTAATTGATCACATAAAAAAATCTTGGACTGTCTTGTATGAATGGAGCTCTTTTTCGCTAAACCATAAAGAAACTTCATGTTTAGCATCTTTTTCATTTCCTGAAGCATGAATCAAGTTTTTTACAGGGATATTTTTTGCATCTGCATGCGCAAAACTAACATGTGCAAAATCCCCTCTTATTGTTCCAGGTGGAGCACTCTTTGGCTCTGTCCCCCCAACAATTTTTCTTACATTTTCAATAGCATTCACTCCTTCCAAAACCATTGCGACCAGAGGGCCTTCAATTATATAATTAAGAAGCATATCTCTTACTTTTTTCCCTCTTCTTTCAGCAATATCTTCTGTATAATGTTTTCCTGCAAATTCCTTGTCTGCCCAAATCTGCTTCATCCCAATAATCTTTAATCCTGCATCTTCAAATCTAGATATTATTTTTCCAACTAATGCTCTTTGCACTCCTTCCGGCTTGATTAAAACAAGTGTTCTCTCCATTTTATAACTTATCAGCATTAATTTTGTTTATAAATTTTACCCCTATTGTCTGATAACATTTATAAATCCCCTTTTCTATAATAAACAATCAAAAGAGGGGTAAAAGAAGAGTGATAAAAAGAAGATTGCAACTAGTTTCATTAGTAATATTTATATTAGCAGTTATCACATCTTTATATTTTGTTATTGCCGCATCATTTACTGCAACTGTTACTCCTTCAAGTGTTAATGAAGATGTTGGCTACATTTATAATTTTACAATCACTAATACTAATTTAACAACAACAAACATAACCCAATTAAATATAACTCTTCCAAGCGGTTTTAGTTTTAGTACAGATACAAATGGAACTTCTGTATCTGAAGCCAGTTTTTCAAACACCTCAACTATTTTAACTTGGAATAAAACAAATTTAATCAATAGCACTTCCACAAAATATTTCTGGTTTAATGCAACTGCCGCAACTCCAGGAACATACAATTTTAGCATTGTCACACTAGACGATTTAGGAACAGCGGTGTCAAATTCAAGCAATTCTATAACTGTAAATGACACAACCCCCCCATCTTCAATTGATTTTGTCAGCCCTACCCTAAGCAATAATTCAAATCTTGCTCAAACAAGCATCCCTGTTAATGTAACTGCTACAGATAATGGAGTTATTGATACAATTATTATAAGGCTGTTTAATTCAACATACAATCAAATAAATTCAAGCTCTAGTTCAACATCTTCATTATATGTTAATTTCACTGGATTAGCTGATGGGGTTTATTACATTAATGCAACTATTAACGATAGTTATAATAATGTTAATTCAACAAGCACAAGAACTATAACACTTGATACAACTCTTCCTCTAATCTCTATTGTCTATCCAACAAATACAAGCTATGCAATAAATGTTTCAGCATTAAACTACACAGCATCAGACACAAACTTAAATTCATGCTGGTACTCTCTGAATTCTGGAGTTACAAACACAACAATAACCTGTGGAGCAAATGCAACAGGACTAGCATCAGCAGAAGGAACAAATACATGGAAAGTTTATACAAATGATTCAGCAGGGAATACAAATTCAAGTTCAGTCAC
>Ga0209518_1002621_pt1 | contig 16505 bp, 24 predicted proteins | sample RifGroB1_FD_183993 | JGI IMG/M metagenome (GOLD analysis project Ga0209518, IMG submission 183993) | Groundwater microbial communities from Rifle, Colorado, USA - Groundwater B1 (SPAdes) (version 2) | ecosystem: Environmental > Aquatic > Deep subsurface > Groundwater | place: Rifle, Colorado...
ATCTTCTGATCTGGAACATCGCGCGACAGATCAAGTCCCGCAAAGACATCGAGTCGATCCTGGGCGGCAAGACCTTCACGGCCAGCGATCCGACCGCCGACGGCAAGCCTTCGTGCTTCGGATGCGACTGTGATCCGGCGGACCGGGAGTGCGGGGCCTGCCCTCACAAGGTCGACTGCGCGAAGATGTGCGGAGTCGCGGTTCCCGGCGGATCGGCGACCCTGGAGCCGCCTCCCCCTTCTCCGGCTATCAGAAGGCCCTCCCCCCGGCCGCCCGAGCCCGAGCCCGAGGAGGAGCAGGAGGTCGCAGAGGTAGAGGAGGCCCCGCCGCCACCGAGCAAGCCCAAGCCGGTGAGCAAGCCCAAGCCGGTTCCTGTCGCTGTCGCCTCCGAGGACGACGTGGACGCCACCTTTGCGGCCTTCGAGGCGCAGTTTGGCAAGAAGGGGTGACAGATGGCGCGTCGACGAGCAGTATCGTCGAGTCTCGCGCGGTCTATTCTGCGCGGACTCGGTGTCGCTGACGCCAGCATCGGGGAAGACGTTCCTCCCCTCGGGTTCTTGCCTTCCGGGCTCGACTGTCTCGACATGGCGATTGGGGTCCCGGGATATCCGCAGGGGCGGCTCGTCCTCGTCCATGGCCCGGCCGGGGTGGGCAAGACGACGCTCTGTCTGATCGCCATTCGGGAGGCGCAGAAGCGCGGAGGGCTTGGTCTGTATCTCGACTTCGAGCGCAAGCTCTCGATCCCATGGGCGAAGCATCTCGGAGTCGACACGAAGGAGCTGATCGTGTGGCCTGCGCCGCCCGCCCCGCCGCCGAAAGGGGAAGAGGTTCCTTTGCTCCCCTTCCCCTCGATTGAGGCCGGATTCGACCTCGTGGTGCGGGTGCTCCAGCTCGTTCAGGCGTCGCGCCGGGACGCTCCGGTGGCCGTGGTCTGGGATTCGCTTCACGCTCCGGAGTCGCGCACGACCATTGACGAAGGCATGGACGAGCCCGGTTATGCCGGGATGATCACAGCGAAGGCCTATGGTCGGTGCTGGAAACAGATCATCCCGGTCCTGGCGAACACTGGAGCAGTGCTCTTCGCCATTTCGCAGGTCCGCACGACTGTCGATGGCCGGTTAATCAAGGAGAAGATCGGGGTCGGCTCTGCTGTCAATTTCCACGCGTCACTGACGCTCGTCCTGAGCCAGAAGGCGGTCCGAGGGGTTGGCGACCGGGACGGTGACAAGGTTCGGGTCGTGGTGGCGAAGAACCAGATCGCGGCGCCCTGGAAGTCGACCCACTACACACTCCGGTACGAGACCGGAATCGATACTTGGGCAGCGACGCTCGAGGCAGCCCAGATCGCAGGCCTCGCAGACGAGCCGGCCGGAGGCTGGACTCGGCTCCACATCGCGGGGCTTGATCGGCCTGTGAAGGTCCAGGGGTCGATGGGAGGCCCGAAGTCTTTGGAGGCATGGGCCGAGGCGAACCCCGATACATGGGCAGTCTGGCACGAAGCGGTCCGGGCCAGCATCGGGAAGGCTCCTGTCGCCGAGGCAGAGCCGGAGGAGATCATCGAGGCGCTCCCGGAGGAATTGACGGAATGAAGCTGGCCAAGACACATCTCGCGGCGTTCAAGCTGATTGCCGAGCACCAGCCGGTGCATGTCGTCAGTGAGGCTCATGCGGATTATCGTCTCACGGATCGGCTTTTCGTCCCTTCGCGGACGAAGGATGCGCTGTGGAAGAAGGGGCTGCTTTGCATGGGCTCATCGAGGTCAATCCTCCGCGCCGTTTCGAGACGCAGGAGGCGCATCAGGAGCGAGTACAGGCGATGCGACGGTCCCTCTGGGTCGCCGGTGTTGGGTTTCAGAAGGCCGGGAGGAGCTCGTGGGAGAACTTCTCCGGGCGGCCTATGTGGCCGTCGGGGAGGCGTTGGCCGCCTTCGAGGCCTTGCGTTCCCAAGATGTGAGTCGCTTGCCACACGACGACGCTGCGGCGGATCTGGCTGCATTCCTCGCCGAACAGGAAGATGGGCGTTAGGAATCATGACATGAGCTTTCTCGACACCATCTTCGCCCGGCTTGTTGCCGAGCTCGTGGACGGTCGGGCCCCCATCCTCACGCCGTTGGCTCGTCTGTTGACCTCGGCGGATGAGAAGGACGCCCGGATTGCGGTGCGGCTGCTGACGGACCAGCAGTTGGCGGACGCGCTCGCCGAGCGCAAGCCGGCTGCCCGTGATCCATGGACGAGGGCTCTGGTCGAAGAGGCGCTCAGGAGAGGGAAGTGATTGTTGTCATCGGGGACGAGCCATGATCATCATCGGCATCGATCCCGGCAAGCACGGTGCGCTCGTGGCGCTCGACGCGGATACCTTCCAGGCCGTCTACGCCGCGCAGACGGACACGCTTGTCCTCGGGGGCGACTATTCCCCTTCTCTGATGCGTGCGGCTCTCCTGCACGCAGCGGAGGCCCTCGACGGTCGGCTCCGAGCTCCGGCCCTCGCGGTCATCGAGACGCAGCAGAGCCGGGGGAAGGTGCAGCCCGGGGCGATCTCCATCTTGACCACGGGTCGGGGATGGGGACTCTGGGAGGGCCTCGTTGCCGGGCTCGGGTGGCCCTACCAGAACGTCCGCTCGCAGGCGTGGACGAAGGCGATGGGGCTCGTCGGGGTCGACAAGGGCACGCACTGTCGTCGGGCGATGGAGTTGCTCCCTTCGCTCGATCTCACTCCCGGCCGGAAGAGGAAGCCCCAGGATGGCTTGGCCGACGCCGGCCTGCTTGCACTTTACGGAGTGCGGCACCTCGTGGGGCGGCGGGTATTGCATCAAGGTGGATAGGGTCGATGCCCGAGGGATGGTCCGGGGAACTCAATCGTTTTGCTCGTTCTTCCGTAGATCTCGAACAGACCAGAAAGGAGCCAACGATGGCCAGCGATACCGGCATAGCGATGATCACCGCTACCAAGACGAAGGCCAAGGTCGTGACCCCGGTGAAGGAGGAGGTGGAATCCATCCCGGCTCCTGCTCCTTCATCCCCAACGGATCGATTCATCGCCGAGGTCACCTACAGCGGCGGCGTGACGCTGAACATGGGCAACTACGAGAGCGGGAGGGTGGATGTGAGTCTTCGGCTTCCGTCGGCGTTCAACCCTACGGCCATCGAACGGACTTACCAGATGGCCCGTTCCTGGGTACAGGAGCGGTTGGCCCAGGAGGTCGTGGCGCTGGAGAAGGACAGAGCCGATCGATGAGTGTTCATCGTCTTCCCCCGATCATCCCTGTGGGGGATCTGACCGCCCAAACACTCCTCGAAGGCCTCAAGGAAGCTATCGCCATGCTTCGGGTGACTCATCCAGGAGTGACAATCGACCTGGAGTCATGTCCCCTCTGCCCGGCCCTGTTCGTGGCCTTGCCGAAGCAAGGCCAAGGGTTCGGACTGATTCTGGGCGGAGGGGGAGACGATACGGCTCGGCTCGGGGTCGAAGCTCTCAATACGCTCGTTGCAGCGGCGGCGTCCGCCGGGGCCTGCTCCTGTGTTCGGTGCCGGAGCTAATCTCATGGGTTCGACCTATGAACAACTGTTTGCATGGTTCCGGCTGACCCAAGACGGATTCGTGCCTCTCGGGATGGTCCTCTATCCGGGAGGGGCCTCGTTGCCGGGGATATCTCTGGATGAGATCCTGGCAGCAGGATGGGTTCCCTGCGGGGTCTCAGTTGCCGGGGAGATGATGCTCCTGATCTACCGCCGTCTTCCTCAGAAGAGTCGGGGGCAGATATGAAGATCAATGGAACTGACCTTAGTGCGTTCTACGAGGCATGGCCGTTGGATGACTGCTGGTATCACGAGGGCGGAGAGGATGAATTGGATCCATCCGACCTGGACCCTGATACGAAGTACGACCTCGACGAGGTGCTTGGTAGCTTATGTTATCAGGGCGGCGGCGATGCCCCTCCGACGATCAAGATCGGAGGGCGGCAGGTCAAGACATCCTTGGACCGTTTCTGGTCGGCTGCGTTCAAGGCTTGGCAGGCTTCCGAGTCGACTACGAGGCTCGTGGTCGAGATTCCGAAGGACTGTGCCCAGCGAATCCTTGATCTGGTCAAGATGCTCGGAGGGAAGATCCGATGAAGCTCCAAGTCAACCGAGTGCTGCTCGGAAAGGCGTTGACGGCCCTCCGGAAGGTCGTTCCCAGGAGGCCCTCCATTCCAACGTTCTCGAACATCGTGCTGTCCGCGGCGGATCAATGGCTCTACCTCCTTGGATCTGACCTCGATACGACCCTCCGGCTGGCGATCGATGCCGAGGTGATGGACCCCGGGCAGGTCTGTATCCCGCTCGCGGATCTGATCGGGGCATTGAAGCCCTTCAAGACCAAATCCGTCACCCTCGCATCCCACCAGCTCACGGAAGCTCCGGCCGGGGCCGTCATCTCGGCAGATGACTCGGACGGGTTCCGGGTCAGGGTGGAGGGATGGAGCCTCCTGGACTACCCAGCGCCATCCCTGACGCCCGACAACGGTCCGGGTGGAGGAACCCATCTGCTCGACGCTGCGACCTTCCTGGGGGCTCTGGGGCGGGTTCAGCACGCCTGCGATTGTGGAGACATCTCCCGGCCGTATCTCGTTGGGGTGCATTTCCGGGCTGACAGAGATCGGCTAGTCCTGGAGGCGATCGACGGGCGTCGGCTCGCATGGGAGGTGACGGATCTGGTTCCCCCGCCTTGGCTCGCCCGGCAGAGGGGGGGGGATCCGGTTCACGAGATCGGGGTGACCATCGGGGCCAGAGCCGTCCGTGAGCTGCTCGCGTTGGCATCCCCCGAAGGGATGGTCTGCATCGGCACCGTCGCCCTTGTCGACGGGGAGGGGGGAATCATCTTCGGATTCGGCTCGCGGCTCTTTCGGGCCGTGACCCTCGGAGCCAAGGCCCTCCCGTCGGCGATGTATCCGGGGCTGCACTCATTCGTCGAAGAGATCAGACCGGCATCAGATCAAGTTCACACACTCCGGATTGACCGGGAGCGGCTCTTGAACGCGATCCAGCGGCTCCTCCTGGTCGACCCGGAGCACGTCCTGCTCTACCCGGTCTCGACCGAGCAGGTGCTCCTCGTGGGGCCTCCCGGGGTCGATCCGGTCCGGCTCCCGGTGGAGATGTCCGAGCTGACCTGCCCGGTTGTGTTGAACCCGGTTTACCTCCGGGATGCGCTCGCGACCCTCACGGCTTCGAGCTTGGAGCCATCCATGCGTCGTAGGTGCCCTACGAAGGACAAGCCCATATCGCTGGACCCCTTCCTGATCGAGGAGGGGGGCAGCCTCCGAATCATAATGCCGATGCAGGTCGGCTCGGCTCTCCTCGACCGCGCCCAGGCTTTCCTCCGCGACAGCTCTCCCCGATCCACGGGGGAGTAGGCCGAGAATCTATTTTCGGTCCGCGCGAAAATAATTCTAGACTTCTACAAGGCGACCCCGTAGACTTTTAGGCGTGAGCTTCGTTCGCCTCTCGATCACCGCTGGCACCCCCTACGGGGTCGTGAGGAGCTACCTCCGCGCTCGCCCGTCCGATGCCCAGATGGGCCTGGGCGTGCGCTCCACCTTCGAGGGCTTCGCGCTCCACCGAAGCCCCTACCACCAGGAGGCTAGATCGTGACCCCATCCGACGTTCATGCGGCGCTCGACGCCACGATCGCCATCGCCCAGGCCATCGTGGCCGGGGGTCCGGAGGGTGTCCCCTCCGGACATCTCTACGCCCAGCTCTGCGGCGTGATGAGCCTCGATGCGTACGAGCGCATGATCGCGCTGCTCATCCGCGTCGGCGCGATCACGCGCCGGGGCGACCTGCTCTTCGGCAGGGTCCCCCGGATCGTCTAGCCCTCCTGCTGCTGCCCCCCCCATAGAACCTCTCCCCCCCTCGAATCGCCCCGTAGACGTGAAGCTAGCCGCCTCCCCGGGGGTTGCCCGCCTCGGGCATCTGAGCTATGGTGGGGGCGTGCCGAAGAAGAAGAAGCTCACAGGTCGAGGGAGGTACAAAGTCAAGTCCGCGGAGGAGCGGGAGTCGATCATTGCTCGTGTTCAGATCGTTGGGGCAGCGATTGCATCGCGTGAATCCGGTGTGCCCTTGGCGACGATCCAAGGATGGCTAGCTCGTCTCCCTCCAGAGGTCGCGATCATCGACGGGCTGGATGAGCAGGTCGAGGGCTTGATCTTCCGTGGCTGGTCGAGGTCCCGGATTGTATTCCGGCTGGCCACGCAGCACGCCTTGGACAGGGATACGGTCGAGAATGTTCTTCGGGGCATCATGGACCGGATCGCGGCCGACGGAGCCAATCGCCTCACGGTCGATCTCGACACCATCCGCCAGGAAGTCCGCGACCGTTATTCCCGGCTGTTCGAGGTGGCCTTTCAGCTTGGCGCAGTTGGGCGCCAACGCACAGACCTAGAGGATGATCCGGAGCACCCCGGACAAAGGCGATACAAGCGCGCTCCGCCGGACCCTCGCTTCCTTCGCATCGCCCTCAGCACCGCCGATCGACTCGCTGAGCTCGAAGGAGTGAAGCAGCCGGATGCAGGCCGGACGAGCGTCCAGGTGAACCTGATCGGGAGCCTGATGCGAGAGTCCCCAGAGTTTCGCGATGCCGTCGAGACCGTGCTCTGCGATGATGGAGGATACAGGCTTTTGGAGGTCGACACCGAATCTATCTCCGGCCCAGGCAGCAGTAAGGCTTGCGGCGGAAACGGACGAGACGAGGAATCTGAGTTTCACTGACTAGCCTTAGACTTCTAAGGTCTTCATCGAAAAAAACGAATCATGCGTAAGCCAGCGGCATCACAGCAGAATCCGACAGTGGGCGAATCAATCCCGAATATGACTCTTTCTTCCCCTGGCCTCAAAGTCAAGATGATTCCGATCGATTCGATCAAGGAGAACCCGGAGAACCGACGTCTGCATCCTGGACGGAACATCGAAGCAATCAAACGGAGCTTGGCTCGATTCGGCCAGCGAGAGCCGCTGCTTGTGCGCGACGGGATCGTGCTCGGGGGCAATGGCCGGCTCCGGGCCATGCTGGAGCTGGGGTGGATGGAGGCCCTGGTCACTGATCACAGTGACCTGACCGAGGAGCAAGCACGAGCCCTGGGACTCGCGCTCAACAGGACCGCCGAGCTCGCGGAGTGGCACTGGCAAGGGCTCGCAGAGGACCTGCGCAAGCTCTTGGGCGAAGGCTACGAGGCACAGGACCTCGGGTGGGAGGACTACGAGATCGAGCCCCTCCTGGCCGCAGACTGGTCGCCTCCGGCCGTCATCAATGACCCGGATCAGAATCCTCCCCCTGTTCCCGAAGGGAACAGGGGGAGTGAGGGGGAGCCTTGGGTAGTCATGCTGTCCGCGGAGCAGAAGGAGGTCGTGGAGGCCGCTCTCGCCACGACGATGGGGGCAGAGGACGAGGGGATGACCCGGGGCGAAGCTTTGGTCCGCATTTGCGAGGCCATCTGAGAGAGGCTTCAACCCCTTTTGGAGATGCTCCGACTCCCGGAATCAGTGGGTTTGAGCCGGAATCGACTGCATGAAAGTACCCCCGAATGACGTACCTGCGGCTGGCCTACAATCCCGTGCTCCGGGCGGCTGGTAGGGGGGGCGGGCTCTTGACTGAGGGTCCAGACATCCGATTGGCTCCGCCAGAGTCCGCCACTGCCCCAACCCTCCGGCTGGCGCATGCGCCGGGAGCCCGGGGAGATAATTCGCTTCTTGGTCAGCGAGGGGTCGAACGATTGCCAGAGGTATCGACCCCAGGGCTGCTGGTCTCATTTGTGTACCTGAAGAGCTTCTTGGGCATTCGTGACCGCTGCGTGATGCGCGATTGGGTGCTCGACTCCGGAGCGTTCAGCGCGCACATGTCGGGGACGGTCATCGACCTCGGGAAGTACATCGAGACCTGCCGGGAGCTACTGGTGACAGACCCGCTGCTGACCGAGGTCTTCGCGCTGGACGTGATTGGAGATCCCGCCGCCTCCCGAACCAACGCAGAACGCATGTGGGCGGCCGATATCCCGGCGATCCCAACCTTCCACTACGGGACTCCCTGGCCGGAGCTGATATCGCTGGCCCGGGAATACCCCAAGATCGCACTCGGGGGAGTGGCCGCAAAAGTAGCTTCTCGTAAGTTCGCATGGGCGAGGCAATGCTTCGCTCGGCTCTGGAAAGAGATTGGCCCGACCCGGGTCCATGGGTTCGCGATGACAGGACGACAGATGGTCTTAGGCCTTCCGTTCCATTCCGTCGATGCGACCAATTGGGAGCTTGGTCCCTGCAAGTTCGGTCGCTGGCAGAGCTTCGGCCGGTTGTCGGTTCGCGGTTCTGCGCAGAATCTCTGTGTCGAGGTCGAGTACTACCTGAAGCTCGAACGGGAAGCCCGGAGTCGTTGGGCGGGGACGATGGCCCAGATCGAAGCTGCCAACGTCGAGCGTCCTTGGCCGCTCAAGGTCGCCCCGAGTGTTCGACTTGCAATCGGGATCGATCCCGTCACCAGCGGCGGCAAACGGGCCTGCGCCGTTTTGTTATCGAAGGCAGCGGCCCCGAGTATTCGGCTTGCGGCGAAGCATTCTGGACGGATCATGCTTTGTCCGGTATCGGTGCATGAGAGGCGTTTGGGAGGGGGGGATGAAGATCGTCAAGATTGAAGAAGGGATGGACCCATGGGAGTTCATTGCACGACCTACCAGATGCGGAATCCGTTCATTGATTGTCCCGTTGCTTTATCTCGATTGTGCCGATGAAGTGGCTTATCTCTGTCGTCCGAGGTGATATGTGATCATGGCCGAAGAAGCAAGGAATGCGATCGGGATCATCCAGACCGATATCGAGACGATCGAGGAATGCATTCGGCTCGCTGCGGGATATGGCGGGAGAAGGATCACAAAGAGAGTGACAGAACCGATCTGTCAGTGTTTGATTGATGGCGGGTTCACTGTTACTCTGCAATACATGCTGGATGACGGAACAGGCATATATCTGATCGGATGGTGAGGCGATGAGGATCACCCGCCGCTTCGAGTGGGACGCCGGACACCGGATCACTCGGCATGAATCGAAGTGCCGGCATCCCCATGGACACCGTTACGTCGCCGAGATCGAGGTTGTATCCGACGATCTCGACGAGGTCGGTCGAGTGGTCGACTTCGGCGTGCTCAAGGAGCGGATTGGGGCCTGGATTGACAGGGAGTGGGATCATGCGTTTCTTCTCTGCCGGGGCGATCCGCTCATCCAGGTCTTCCTGGAGCATGGATTCCGCATCTTCGTCTTCGACGATGAGCCTACGGCCGAGACGATGGTCGCGTATCTCTGGACCATCGCGGAGACCCTCCTCCCGGCGAGACTGCACCTGACTCGGGTCCGGGTCTATGAGACTCCGAACTGCTGGGCAGAGATGGGGCCATGAGGGTCAACGAGGTCTATCGGGCGTTTCAGGGCGAGGGGCTGTTTCTCGGGCAGGAGTCGGTGTTCGTTCGGCTCCATGGCTGCCCGGTCCATTGTGCTTGGTGCGATTCGGCCTTCACGTGGGATGGGAGTGAAGAAGGTCGGGAAGTCAGCATCGATGACCTGATCAGGGAGATCGAGCAAGTCGGAGGAGTCGACAGGGACCCGCCCTGCAACGTCGTCATCACGGGCGGTGAGCCCCTGATCCACAAGGCCCTCCCGATCCTGCTCGAAGCTTTGGGCCGGGCAGATCGGACCATCGAGGTCGAGACCTCCGGAGTTCTTTCCCCGCCCAAGATGAGATCCCACTGGAGCCGCTACTGGAACGTGTCGCCGAAGCTCCCGAGCGCCGAGCCTCGAATGCCTCCCGACCTTGATGTCCTCGGGCAATGGCGGGACGAAGGGACCGATTGCATCCGGTGGAAGTTCGTCGTCGCCGACGATGACGACTGGAAGGCGATGCTCGTGCTCGTGGACACTCTCGGGCTCGTCCGGGATAAGGTCCTCCTGATGCCCTGCGCTCGAACCACGGAGGAGCTGGCGGCGGCCCAGCGATGGCTGCTAGAGGGCGCGGCTGGGTCCGGCTTCCGTGTCACTACCCGGCTTCATACGCTGGCCTATGGAGCGGAGCGAGGACGATGAGCGAGTGTGGTCGATGCGGGACTCCGGGCGGGTTCTGCGGGGAGCCGATGCCTCTGACTTTCGAGGAGGGACGGGATATCGACGTTCTCGCAGAGTATCTCGCTCCCGTGTTGAGTGCCTTGATCGGCGCCGGCTCGGGGGTCTCGATGGAGGTCCTGAATCGGACTCCGATGCGATGGGCCAAGGCCCTCGTCGAGATGACCGCCGGCCACGAGGAGGACCCGGCCGAGATTCTGCGAGTGTTCGACGTTCCCGAAGCCGACGAGATGGTGGTGATCCGCGGGATCGAATTCGCCTCGCTCTGCGAGCATCACTGTCTGCCATTCTCCGGAGTCGCCCATGTCGCGTACATCCCGGATGGCCGGGTGGTCGGCCTGTCCAAGATTCCGCGCCTCGTCCACTGTTTCGCCCGACGGCTCCAGGTCCAGGAGCGACTGACAGCCCAGATTGCCCGGGCGCTCATGGATGACATCCGTCCACTCGGCGTCGGAGTCATGCTTGCCGGACATCACTCATGCATGGCCCTTCGAGGGGTCCGGTCCTCCGGGGAGATGGTCACGTCCTCCCTGCTCGGAGTGTTCCGCCAGCCCGAGGTCCGAGCCGAGTTCTTCGCGCTGGTCGCGGGATAGGCCAGGGAAGGCCTCTAGCTTGACGCCTACGGCCCGATTCGACTCGCCCTTGCTTCCTCGTCCAGTGGAGGGTGAACGCCCCGGAGACGAGCGCCTGGCGGCCTTCACATGAGTCCACGTCCTCCTCCGAAGCTCGACGAGGCCAAGTTTGCTCGGGCGCATGATCTGGCTCGGACTCGATTGGGTCCCTACACGAAGCTGGTCTGGCCTGCGATCAACCCGGGCGTCAAGTTGTCGTGGTCCTGGCATCACGACGTTCTCTGCGAGGCCCTGGAGGCGGTGACGCTAGGGCTCGTCCGACGCCTGATAGTCAACGTCCCGCCTGGATACACGAAAACCACAATAGTTTCAGAGGCTTGGCCGACATGGCCGGCTGAGTTCTGCGAGCATCCGGAGCGGCGGTGGATCTATGCCAGTCACTCCCGGGACTTGACCCGGGCGCACAACGTCATCCGTCGCGGGGTGCTTGAATCGGATTGGTACAGAGAGGCCTTCGCTCCGCCGAAGGAGGCGGGCATCGCCACAGACCAGAACACGCAAGGGTTCTTCAAGACGGTCGCCGAGGGCTGGCACATGGCCACATCGGTCAAGTCGAAGGTCACTGGCTGGCACGGCGACCGACAGGTGATCGACGATCCGCTAGATGCCTCCGGCATCTGGACAGCGGAGCTTGACGCCTGCATCCAATGGTGGTCGCAGAAGTTCAAGAGCCGGCAGAGGGACGAGTGCGCGGTCGTCCTGATCATGCAGCGGCTCCACGCCAGAGACCTGACCGGATTCTTCCTGTCGCCCGAGGGAAATGCCGACGGGAATTGGCTCCATGTCTGCCTGCCGGAGCGGTACGAGCCGAAGCGTCGATGTGCTGTCAGCTTCTCGCTCCGGGGGCAGGCCGCTCCCGGGCATTGGCGGCAACTTCGAGCCGAAGGAACCGAGGTCCACATTGACGACATCCGCAGTGTTCCCGGCGAGGTGCTGGATCCGAAACGCTACCCGGAGGAACGCGTCGAGCGGCTCTGGTCCGCGACGCCCATCTCGATTCGCCAGGCCCAGCGGCAGCAAGATCCGCAGCTCGGAGAGTCGAGCCTCTTCCCGGCTGGGCTCTGGCGCTTCTGGCACTCAGATCTGGTCCGTTGCCGGGAGCTCAACGCAGCGACCGAGGAGAACCCGGACTGGCCATTGGTCGAGCTGCTACCTCCGATCGATGATCTCCGGCTGGCCTGCGCATGGGATACGACTTTCGATGCCGGGCAGAGCACGGACTTCTGTGTGGCACTGATGGGCGGTCGAGCAGGAGCCCTGATCTATCTGCTTCATGAGACCCGGGATCGGATGGACCTCGTCCGAGCCGAGGCAGAGCTAGAGGCTCTGGTGACGCGCTACCCTCAGTGCCGGACATGGCTACTGGAGAAGAGTGCAAACGGACCGGGCATCGTCTCGCGATACAGACGCAAGGTCGGAGGTATTCGGCTCGTCGGGGTGGCCGGGGAGAGCAAGGAGCAGCGAGCAGAGTCGATCACCCCGATCGTGCGCGCTCGGCAGGTGCTGCTGCCGCACCCTGAGATCGCGCCCTGGGTGCTGGACCTGATCGCGGAGCTGGAGGCCTTCCCGCGGGGGCGATACGATGATCGGGTTGACGCTCTCGTTCACCTTGTTCGACACCTCCAGGAGGGTATGGGCGATACCCCGTTCGCTCCGCGTCCACGACCGGAGCCGACGCTTCCGCGAGCCATCGCTATCTCTCCTGACGGCGAGGTCACAGGCGGTCCCCCCGGGGAAGCATTGATGGCCCTGGCCAAGCTCGACCGACTCGCGTCCCGTGAGCAGGCCCGGGCTGCCCGGGAGGCTCGGCGTGTGCGTCGAGCCGGGGAGCCTGTCCCGAAGCGAACCCGCTGGACCCTGGAGCCCGAGAGGTGATCTCAATCGTTCGGCCGGGGTCATCGTAGATGGGGGCCATGAGTACAGCGGCAGCCCGTCATCTCGTAGCTATCTCTCGCGGAGTTCCGCCGGGGGTTACAGGATGTTTTTGCGTTTGCTGCGGGGCCTCGCCCTTTGATCGCGGGAGATCGGCAGATCTGCTCCAGGGAGGTACATTCAGCGATGCCCCCTCGCTGCTGGCGCCTTCAGCGATCGACGCTTGCGCGGGCTGTGTATCTCTGCTGGCCGGCCGGCCAGGGGACGATCCGCCGCCCTTGCGGACTCTGCACTGCCTGGCCGTAGAAGGGCAGCCGGCACTCTATCCGGCGACATCGGAGCTAGCAGCTATTCTTCGGGCGCCGCCACTTGGCCGTTTCGTCCTGATCTGGACAGCCAGCCACAAGCGTCATGCCGTTCTCCGCGCTGGGATCAGCACAGCGAAGCGCATGCTTGTGGGAGGGGATGAGGCGACGGTGGAATACTGCCCGGCGAGCCATGAGCGGATTCTCGATGCCGTAGAGGCGCTCCGTGCCGTATTCGGGAGCGACTCTATCCTCGCTGGTAACTATGCCGCTTTCGGGGTGGCGAAGTTCGGGGCGCAGCGGTGGGCTGAGTGCGAAGCTCTGGTCGCGAGCGTCCGCGGATCGCCCCTGCTCGCAATGCTCTGTCACATCGCCCGGAAGGGCGAACTTCTACCGAGGGAGGATTACTTGATCGATCCCGACGACGAACGAGCAGTGAAGCTGCTGGCGTTGGTTGCGACGGCCAGCTTGATGCGGGCCGAGCGAGGCAAGGACTTCTGGGGAGGCATCTTCCTTCATCGGCTGGAGCGCGTTCGACGGCTCCCGCTGGCAACGGCTGTGTCCCGGCTCATGGCCAGCATCGGCACTTCTTCCATCGCCGAGGCGACGCAAGAGGCTTTGGTCATGCTCGCCGAGATGGACGCCGATGTTGTGGCAGGAGTCGAGCGATCGTTGAGGGAGCGGCCGACTTTGCTCGTCGCGCTCGCTTACGACCAGATCCGTACGGCCAAGGCTGCCAAGACCAAAGCCAAGGAGGACAAGTGATCGCCATTTCCATCCGCCTGTTGTCGCCGCTGGCGCATGGCTCCTTCAGTGACGCCAGCGCCGGGAACATGACACTCTTCCGTCGTGAACCGATCGTCGGGTTGCCGGGCAACCCCCGGGTGCCGAGCGTGAGCGGCAACTCGCTTCGGGGGATTCTCAGGCGGGGAGTCATGCGAGATGTCTTCGCTCGCGCAGGGATCTCGCGCAACGCATGGATGGCCGAAGGCCGGGGAAGGCAATGGGATCGGCTCTACGCCGCTCTGGCCAACGGCGGTCACCTGGAGAAGCCCGACGCCTCGATCGACCCTGTGAGCTTCCGGCAGATGCGGACGAATCTGCCCCCGTTGTCGGTGCTCGGAGCGGCGATGTATCGCTGGGTGTTGCCGGGTCGGACCAGATTCGGTTGGCTCTGGCCTGTCTGTTCCGAAACCGTGGCCGCTGGTCTGGTGGAGGGAGGTGAGGAGCCGCTCATCGACGCCGAGTCGCTGATGTCCGAGACCTCGCTCGTCCGGCACATCGAGCGCGAGCAGCACGATCCGGAACAGTCGGGCGTGACGCCGATGCCCACGACGACGGAGACGCTCTCCGCTGGCACGTTGCTTCGGGGCCGGGTGGACTTCGACAATGGCACCAGCGACGTCGAGAAGGGCGTGATCGCGTGGGGGCTCGGCCAGATCACTCACCTCGGCGGGAAGGGAGGAGCAGGCTTCGGAATGGTCCGCATCGAGCATGATGGCGATCCGGCTCCCTACGTGGCATGGCTCGCCCAGGCAACGCCGGGACTCGGCGCCGTGCTGACCATCCTGGCGGACGAGCTGGCGAAGTGAAGCTCATCCCCCTCAAGGTGACGGCACAGCTCGCGACCGCTGTGGTCACGACGGAAGACTTGCATCTAGACAGCATCCTGGCATGGGTGCAGACCAAGCGAGTGTTGCCCGAGCTAGACCTGAGCCGGGCTTCGACTCGCGATCAGATCAGGCACATCGGCCTTCCGCTGTTGCGGATCGACGGACCGAACGACGAATGGGTTTGGGCTTCGTCGGCATGGGAGCTCCCTGCCGACGTGGCTCTTCATCCGGACCCGACACGGATGACGACTCGCAAGGACTCCAGCGATATCGACGCCATGGCCCGGAGGTGGACCCCCGGAAGCGGGCCGGGGCGTCTCCGTCTAGTGCGACAGCAGGCAATTCTGGCAACGTCTGCAACATGGCAATGCATCGGACAGCCCCGTGAGATTCGCAAGGCTCTGGCGATCGTGGGGGCCATCGGTTCGATGCGCCGAGGAGGATACGGCCGGGTCTCGTCCTGGCTGGTCGAGGAGACGCCGGCGGCTACGGTCTTGTGCGATGAGGAAGGCCGTGCGGTCCGCAATCTGCCTTGGAGCTGGGTCGATGCTGGGCTCTCGCCGGATGCGATCCCGAGTCACGGATCCCCGATCCCTCCGTACTGGCATCCAGCACTCCATGGCCCGATTGCAAGGCCGGGGCAACGGATTGCACTCCGCTCCGGTATCGGTCTATGAGACTGTCCGATCTTGCGTCGCCTTCCGGCGATGCAGAACTGCGCCGGTGGCAGGCACTAGTCCCGACGATCGAACACCGCCGGCGAATCGATGAGGCCCGGCAGATCATTGATAGATGGCTTGAGTCATGCTCGCATCCCGCGGTCAGCGTCAGCGGAGGCAAGGACTCGACGGCGCTGTTGATGCTCGTTCGGGATGCTCATCCGACCATTCCGGTGTATCGGGCGGATCCGCCCAATCCTCTACCAGATCGGGCAGAGCATATCGCTCGGCTGGTCACGGCCTCCGGAATGCCATGGCGCGTTGTCCCCTATCCCTGGGACGTAGACGCAGTGCTCGCCGGGGAGGTCCGATATCCCGCGGGCCTCAAGGTCCGACGGCTTGTCGAGGCCCATTGGATCGATGGCATCGACGGAATAGCTCTCGGTATCCGGGCGGCCGAATCCCCGACACGGGCGATTTCGCTCAGAGTCCGTGGACCACTTTACCGGCGGGGAGACGGCATAACAATCTGCACGCCATTGGCTTGGTGGTCGGCAGAACAAGTGATCGGATATGTCCTGGCGAGGGATGAGCTTCCGCTCAATCCGGTCTATCGTCGTACCCGGATGATGCCATGGAGTTCCCTGGAGAGTCTTCGCGATGGGACCTGGTGGCCACACGGGCAGGCCGGAGCGGTCCGTCCATGGTTGGCATTGCACTATCCATCAGTGGTGGCGAACTTCGATCGGGCTCTACTGATCGGGAGTGCTCGACACGATGAATGGTGACTTCTAGCTCGGCGCCAGCGCCAACGCGAACTGTTGCGACTCCACCTCGACTTCCACCACCACTCCGACTCCGACGTCCCCGACTAGATCGCCAACCGTCCCCCGGACGATCGCCCCGCCCGAAGACGTCGGCTCCCAGGGCCAGGTCCGTTCGATGCACTCAGCCCCCCGACACACGCGCACGAGGATTCGAGGTCGGCTGGCCTGAGCCTGTGCAGGAATCACAACTACCTGCATTGGGCTGGAGAAGCGGACTCGAGGAAGAGGAATGCGCAAAGAGCTGCCGACCGCCCCTCGATAGCTCGCGTCGCCAACCTTCACATCGAGTCCCCAGGCAGACACTCCGTCCCAGAGTTCGGCTCGTAGAGGCTGGGCAGGGCGGCCCGCTAGTGTGTCGTCGAGCCGTTGCATGACAAGCGCGACCCGCCGGGCCTCCCTCTCCGTATCGCTTGGCGGAGGGGAAGCTTGCCCCAGAATGGCAGCAAGGAGGAATAGCGAGGTCATGGCGG
>Ga0209518_1002624_pt1 | contig 16488 bp, 20 predicted proteins | sample RifGroB1_FD_183993 | JGI IMG/M metagenome (GOLD analysis project Ga0209518, IMG submission 183993) | Groundwater microbial communities from Rifle, Colorado, USA - Groundwater B1 (SPAdes) (version 2) | ecosystem: Environmental > Aquatic > Deep subsurface > Groundwater | place: Rifle, Colorado...
GCACACTCGGCCGGATTTTTGGCCGCTCTGCACTACGGCAAATCTTTGCTCGAAGCGTTGAAGTGGGGAACCATAAACGCAAACGGGGTTGTTGGGAGTATTGGGTCTGTAACCGGATTAAAGACAAAAGAGGAGATGGAGGGCGCGGCGAAGGTGGCAAGGTTTAGTTAGAATTGCTGCGCCGCGAAACGAGAAAGGATTTCGTTTCGCGGCGCCTCGGCGCGGCTTCGGGTTAGTGTTCCTTTGGGCGTTTCCCGTTGATCATGATGTACCAGATTGTTCTCATCGCATCGCCCTGTTGGACGAGACTAGCGCGCTGCACAATGACTGCGTTCGACAATCCGCCGCCATACTGCTTTATGGCGGTAACCTGTTCAAGTGGCAGCCCGTTGCTGGCCGCCAACGCAGCAGAGCTGGCAATCGATCCGCGAATGTCCCTCACTGTCTCCCACGTCAACTGTGCCATGGCTTCCTCCTTATATCCTTGTGTTATGGGTTTTTGCAAAACCAATATACCACACTATGTTAAAATCAAATCACAATGAAAGTCTTGGTAACGCGAGAAATTCCGCGAGCGGGTATTGAATTACTCAAAAAGCGCCCGGCGCTTGAACTGGACATTAGAAAGGGACCTCCTCTTTCGGACAAAGATTTGAAAAAAGCCGCGGTTGGGACCTCGGCCATCTTGTGCGTCATTCCGGATAAAATCACAAAAGAAGTGATGCAAGCCGCCAGCCCAACCCTTAAACTCGTCTCAACCTACTCGGTGGGTTACGACCACATAGACACAAAAGCGGCTTCCGAGCTTGGCATATACGTCACAAACACCCCCGGCGATTTGGCGCAGTCGGTGGCTGAACACTCAATGGCGCTTCTCATGGCCGTTGCAAGAAAAATCGTTGAGGCGGACAAGTTTATGACCGAAAAAAGGTACAAGTACTGGGATCCTATGATTTTCATCGGGCCGGTGCTGGAGGGCAAAACCATTGGAATCATAGGCTTTGGCCGAATTGGGCAAAAGCTGGCCAAAATCGCAAAAGGCGGGTTTAACATGCGCGTCTTGTATCACGATATAAACCGCGACGACAAGGCAGAACTGGAAACGGGCGCCATGTATGTTGGCCTGGACGATTTGCTCGAAAAGTCCGATTTTATCTCGCTGCACGTGCCGCTCATGCCATCAACAAATCACATTATTGGCGAGCGCGAGCTCAAGAAAATGAAACCGAACGCCTATTTAATTAACACCTCGCGCGGGCCGGTGGTGGACGAAGACGCGCTGGCAAAGGCGTTGAAAGAAAATTGGATTGAAGGCGCGGGCATTGACGTTTACGAAAACGAGCCGAATGTTTACCCGTTGCTTCGAAAAATTCCAAACGCAATTTTGACCCCGCACATTGGGAGCGCCACCAGAGAGGCGCGCATTGAGATGGCGCGCATGGCGGCCGAAAGCATTATTGAAGTGCTCGTGGACAAAAAATCGCCGACGTACTTGGTTAACAAAGATATTAAATCGCCGCGCGTATGAACCTAATCAAGCGAAATTTACCCGTAATAATAATTGGCCTTGCAACCTTGGCTATTTTGGTTGTGATCATTTTTGCCTCGCAAAGGCAGAAGACCCAAGCGCCGCAGTTGCAGACGGTTGAGGAGTCTCAGCTCGTTGCGGAGCATACGTATATTAGAGGGGCGCAAAACGGGCCAATTACCATTGTTGAGTTTTCAGACTTTCAGTGCCCGTTTTGCGCCCAAGTCAACCCATACCTCAAAGACGTCCTGGCAAAATACCCAACGCAAGTTAGGCTCGCCTACCGCCACTTTCCTCTCCCGCAACACCAATACGCCAAAGCCGCCGCGGAGGCCTCGCAGATTGCGGGTGAGCAGGGAAAGTTTTGGGAGTACACGGACCTTCTTTTTGAAAATCAGGAAAATATGAAGAAGGAAGACTTGTTGAGATACGCAAAGGCTGTGGGCCTTGACGAGGAAAAATTCAAAACCCAACTGGAAAGCGGCAGTTTTTCATCTGTGGTGGCAAAGGACTTGAACGCCGGCAGGAGCCTTGGCGTTAACTCAACACCAACTTTTTACGTAAACGGCCAAAAACTCGCGCTCAACTCTTTTGCCGATTTGGAAAATAAAATCGCCGAATTGGTTGGCCAGCTTCCAAAAGATGAACTGCCGAATACAGAACTTATTCCCGCGCCGGACACTTCCGAAGCCACGCCGCCCGAAACGCTCAACTCATTGCAAGTTGACCAAACATACGGCATTCTGGAAATTGCATATACTAACGATGGTTTTGTCCCGGATGACACCACGGCATACTTGGGCCAAAAGATAAGGTGGACCAACAATACGGACAAACAAATAAGACTGGTTCAAACGGTGAACAGATTCCCGGAACTGGAAGGCGGAATAACAATTGCCCCGGGCAAAACTTTTGAGTTCAGGCCCAACAAAGACCGGTTGTGGGGTTATAGGGAAGAGTTTAGCGGAAACACAGCCACCATTTTTATTGACACGCCGCTGGACATTGAGGAGTTTTAAATCTTGAAGGCCGACGGGCAGATTTTGTTCAACACGCATTCTCCGCAGTTGGGCTTGCGCGCGGTGCAAACGTAGCGCCCGTGCAAAACCATGGCGCCGGAAATATTTCGCCAATACTCCTTTGGCACGAGTTCCATTAGCTCTTTTTCTATTTTCACCGCGTCTTGCTGCGTGGTTAGTCCAAGGCGGTTGGAGACCCTGGTAACGTGCGTGTCCACAACAATACCGTCGGCAATGCCCCACAGTTCCTGCATAATCACGTTGGCGCTCTTTCTGGCGACTCCCGGGATTTTTATTAAGTCGGCGATGGTTTTGGGCAACTTCCCCCCAAAGTCGGCGATTATAACTTGCGCGGCTTTAATCAACCTCTCCGCCTTGCCCAAGTGAAAATTGACCCCGCGAATGTCTTGTTGCAGTTGGGGCAAATCCGCGTTGGCAAAGGCTCCCCAGCCTGTATATTTTTTGAAAAGGGTTTGGGTGATTTGATTGACTTTTTTGTCCGTAGTTTGCGCAGACAAGACCACGGCAGTAAAAAGTTCGCGCTCGTTTGAATGGTTGAGTTCGGTTTTCGGCAACGGATGTTGTTGTTTAAGAAGTTTGGCAACTTCAACGGCCAGTTCGCGCTTATCCATGGAGGTAATTATACAGGGATTGCTTCGGGGCTCGTTGCGGCACAAACGGTTGGGGTTGTTTCTTCCAGCCACGCTCCGTTTGCGGTCAAAGTCGAGCCTCTTCGTCATTCCCATTGTCCTACCGTCATTCCTGCGAAGGCAGGAATCCAATTAGAAAATCTCGTTGTATAGGTCTTTCCATTGCGGATTTTTGGTATTTATCAAGCTCATTTTCCAGTATCTTTTCCACTTCTTAAGCCGCTTCTCTCTCAATATTGCCTGTTTTATATCATCGAAACATTCATAATAAACCAGTAGATGAGTTTTGTACTCTTTGGTAAATCCTTCGATTATATTGTTTTTATGCTCCCACACCCTTCTCGCTAGATCAGCCGTTACGCCTATGTACAACGTGCCATTTCTTTTACTTGCCATGACATATATATAACAATGCACATTCGCATTATATCAATTTTCGTAGTTATGTTTTGAATTGGATCCCTGCCTTCGCAGGGATGACAGAGAGAGACGAGAGAGGAAAGCGCTCGCAATGACGGTAGAGACAGACGTTGTTGCACACTACCGCAATGACGATACGTCTTTCCGTCATCACGATTCCGCCTTAGGCGGACGTGGTGATCTCAACTGGGCTACTCTATCCAGCATATTTTTGTCGCTCCGCTCCAGGTGGAGAGGCTGAAATGCCGGGCGAAAACATTTCAGCCTCTTTGGAGCCGGGAAAACAAGCGTCAGCCGGCGGGTTCGGCGGAGGGCGTCAAGGGCTCGAGGATGTAAACCGGAACGTCGTAGACGACGTCGCCCGGATTTCGGTCGATCGCCATGTCCGCATAGGGCGTACCTCTGCGAACAATCATGGAGTTGATTGTGCCCGTATCCCCAGCCTCAAGTCCCAATTTTTCACCCAGGCGTTTATAGGGCAACGCTCCTCCATCGTATACTACACGTACTCGGTCCCCAACGTTCAGAATCCTTATTGAGCTGGCCACAGTGGCCTCCTTTCAGTTTCTCTCCAAGATTTGTTACGCGGATTATACACCCTTATAGGGCGCCGTTCCCGAGCCCAATTAGAGTGGTAGATTCAACGACGTGTTAATTGGATCCCCGCCGGAGTTTATCCCCGCGAAGGCGGGGACGGGGATGACGGGGAGAAACAAAGATGGCGTGGGAGGATTTTTCGCAATGACGGGAGGATTGGGTCGAATCGGGTCAAACCCGATCTGACCTAAAAAAGCGGGGGTTGGTCGGCGCTAACGGCGGAGGGAGCCTTTTTCTCGTCAACCTCAAATCCCAGCCGTCTAATCAAAGACTTAAAGTTATACCTCTTCAACACTTCAACCACCGCGGCCTTGTTAAAGGCGCGGTACGCGCATTCGTCCAAAGAAACGCCAAAAGGTGCGTTGGTGATGATGGTGGCCAAGTGTTTGCTCATAACGGCTTCTTCGGCGTTGTTGGCCAACTTTTCCCTAACGGAGGCGGAAACAATACCGGCAATGTTTTTGTAGATTTCTTCAACCGAGCCGTACGCTTGCACAAGCTCGCGCGCGGTCTTGTCGCCAATGCCGTGGACGCCGGGAATGTTGTCGCTGGCATCGCCCTTTAGCGCTTTGTAGTCAACAACTTGGCCGGGCGCAATTCCAAGGCGGGAAACAACCTCTTGCTCGCCAATCCACTCGGCGGTACCGGCGGTGGTTGGAACCATTACGGTAACGTGTTCGTTGATCAGCTGCCACAAATCTCTGTCGTTTGACGCAATTATCACACTGCAGGTTTTTGACGCAAACTTCTTTGCGAGCGTGCCAATTACGTCATCGGCTTCGTAACCCTCTACAACGATTTTTTTCACGCCAAAGGCGTCCAGCACTTCAAAGACCTTGGGGATCTGCGAGACGAGATTGGGGTCTATTTCGGCTCTATGGGCTTTGTAGCCGGTAAAATCGCCCACGCGGAAAGTTGGCTTTTCGCCGTCCAGCGCGGCCACAGCGTAGTCCGGCTTGATGGAGTCGAAGATGTTGATGAGCATGGATGTGACACCGTAGACGGCGTTGGTCGGTTCGCCGTTTGAGTCGCGAAACGAGCCCGGAAGCGCGTGAAACGCCCTATGCAGAAAATTGAATGTGTCTATTAGTAAGAGCTTTTTCATGCTATAGAGGGGTGGGGGAAGCGCGTTAGCGGGTGACGAGCAATGGGCGCCCAGTAAGCGCGCAGCCGAGTTGTCACCAGTCAGCTAAACGGCGAGCACTGCGCTGGGCATATTGCGCGGCAGGCCCTGCTAACGCGCTTCCCTCACCCTTGCAAGATCATCAGGTACTCATCACCCGTCAGCGTTTCCTTCTCAACAAGGGCTGCCGCAACGGCGTCAAGCTGCGCGCGCTTTTTCTTCAAAATCTCCTTCGCTCGCACATAACATTCATCAATGATGCGCTTCATTTCCGAGTCAATTTTGGCCGCAACCTCTTGGCTATACATTGGCGCCTCGCTCAACTCTTTGGCGAGCCAAAACTTTTTGTCGGCGCCGTCGTAGGAAACGGGTCCCAACTTGCTCATACCGTATTCCGTCACCATTTTGCGGGAAAGCTCCGTTGCGTGTTCAATATCGCTTGCCGCGCCAATTGTAAACTCGTCAAAGACTACTTCCTCGGCAGCGCGCCCACCCAGCATGGTGGCAATCATCGACGTGAGCCGGGTTTGCGTTTCGTTGTATCTGTCGCGCTCGGGCGGGAAACTGGTGTGGCCAAGAGAACCGCCGCGCGCAACAATAGTGACACGGTGAACCGGATCCATGTCGGGCACGTTGGATGCAACCAGCGCGTGGCCGGCTTCGTGGTACGCGGTCATTTTCTTCTCTTCGTCGGTCTGCAAAGTTTTTCTTTCGGAACCAAGGGTCACCTTCAGCGTGGCTTCTTCCAAATCGCGCTCTGTTATAACTTCCCTGTTTTCACGCGCGGTGAGTATAGCCGATTCATTCAACATGTTTTCCAAATCGGCGCCGCTAAACCCAACGGTTCTTTTGGCGATTTTATCCAGCGTTACATCCCCGGCCAACGGTTTGCCGGTTGCATGAATCGCCAGTATTTCCCGCCTGTCTTCCAAGTCCGGCAAAGGAATGGTTACGCGCCTGTCAAACCGCCCGGGGCGAATTAGCGCCGGATCCAACATGTCACCGCGATTCGTACCGCCCAACACAATCACGTTTGTTCTGGCGTCAAAGCCGTCCATTTCAATTAAAATTTGATTTAGCGTCTGCTCGCGCTCGTCGTGTCCGCCGCCAATTCCCATGCCGCGTTGCCTCCCAATGGCGTCAATTTCGTCGATGAAAATCAGGCTGGGTTGCGCTTCCTTGGCCATGCGAAACAAATCGCGCGCACGCGAACTGCCAACGCCAACCAACATCTCCATAAACTCGCTGCCCGCCACCGAGAAAAACGGCACGTCAGCCTCACCGGCAATGGCTTTGGCCAAAAGAGTTTTGCCGGTGCCGGACGCCCCTACAAGTAAAATGCCCTTGGGAATGCGCGCACCCAACTTTCTGTATTTCTCCGGATTTTTGAGGAAATCCACAATTTCCATAAGTTCGGTCTTTGCTTCGCGGCAGCCGCCGACATCTTTGAAACTAACCTGCTGCGGGCCTTTGCTGAAAACCTTGGCCTTTGACTTACCAAACGAAAAAATCTCGCCGCTGGCGTTTTTCATTTGTCTGTAAATAAAGAACACGAGCAAAAGAGGAAACCCAAACATCAATATTGGCGATAATATTTGGTCAAGCGCGATTTTGCTTTTCACCTCAATTTTGCCGAATACCTTTGACGCGTCCAAATTGTTGTTCGCCATAAAATCGTCAAAACTTAAACCGTCTTCTTTTTTGGATACAAAGGCAGTGCCGTCTTTTAGAAGCACGTTAACGTCGCTTCCCGTAACGGTAATGTCTTGGACCTTTTCTTCCCTAATGAGTACGGCAACTTCGCTAATGGGGCGCACGTCTTTGTTTATGCCCGTTTGGAGAAACGTACCAAAAACCAAATATATTGCGATGGCAAGAAAAACGTAGAAAAAGACGTTGGTGAAAATACTTCCCGGAAGTTTTGGTGCGGCTTTGTTTTTTTTTGGCATATCAAAAACCCATTTTTTCTTTAACTTCGGCTACGGTTGCTTGGGCAACTTTGGCGGCTTTTTTTGCACCGTCGGAAAGTACGTCGTTTACAAAATCGCCGGATATTTTTGCCCTTCTTTCCTGAATTGGCTCAACTTGCTGATATATTGCCAACGCGAGCTTTTCCTTTAAATCTACGTATCTTATGCCGGTAGTGGTGTAGGCGCGCTCATATTCTTGTCTGGCTTGTTCGCCCATGAATAGGTCTACAAAGGTCAGCAGGTCGGCCACGGACTTGGGCAACACCAAGCCTTTGCCGGTGTCTGTTGGCACTTTTGCCAATTTCTCCTTTATAGCCTGGAGGCTATCGGTAAGGTTAATATAGCTTCCTTCAACGCTTTTACTCATTTTTCCTTCGCCAAGAAGGCTGGGCACATAACTGCCTTTGGTGACAAAACGGACCGGTTCGGGAAAGCCAGTGCCGTACTGCTCATTCATGTTTCTGGCGATTTGGCGGGCTACTTCAAGGTGTGACTCTTGATCTATGCCCACCGGCACCTCGTGGGCTTTGTAAGCCAAAATATCCGCCGCCATGAGCACGGGGTAGTTGAGCAGCGCCATGGTGACGTTCTTTGGATATTGCGCCACCTTTTCTTTGTAGGTTGGGAGGTGTTGCATTCGCGCCACATTAATCACCGACGACAAATAAAATTGCAGCTCCAAGTGCTGCGGAATCATTGATTGAATGAAAATCGCCGATTTTTTCGGATCCAGGCCGGCGGCCAAATAATCGGTTATCACTTCTTTGCGGCTGTGCTTTAGCTTTGCGATGTCATATGGCGTGGTGATGGCGTGAACGTCCGCAACCATATAAAAGGTTTCATACTGCGGATTGTTCTGAAGCTCAAGCATGCCAACGGCGCCGCCCAAGTAGTTACCCAGGTGGAGCCGCCCCGTTGGGCGCATACCGGCCAAAACTCTTTTTTTTGTCGTTTTTGTCATTGCACTAAGTATTATAGCAATTGGTGCCAACGCCTGGACTCGGCCTTCGGTTCATGCCTGCTGGCATGCCCGTCGGTCCCGCCTCGCCGCCGTCGCGGCTCCGGCTATTCTCGTCCACTCACACAACTCTCAACCTTGGTGCCAACGCCTGGACTCGAACCAGGGACCTGACGCTTATGAAACGTCCGCTCTAACCGCCTGAGCTACGTTGGCGTGCCGGAACACCACCCATTATACACAACGATGATTCGATTTTGCGGCAACGTATACGCGGGTGATCAGCATGGGGTCCCCACAGACGCGCAGCCGGCACTTGCCAGCAGGCAATAAGACGGCGAGCGGTCGTGGGGAAATGCTGGGCAGGACCCGCGCATACGTTGTCGGGAAACACCTGCATTCTTTGACACACTGGGAGGATTTTGCTACCATTCGTGGGCTATCGCGGGGTGGAGGAGTAGTACCTCGTCAGGCTCATAATCTGAAGGCCCCGGTGCAAATCCGGGCCCCGCAACCAAAGAGAGCTAGCCATTGGTCAAAGTTAGACACTGGCTTTGCCGTCTGCTCGGTCTTGGCGCCGCGAACATCGCCGGAGTTGTCCTTTGAGGCAACCGGAACATTGTTGGCTACAACGTAAACTTCTTCGCCCGGTAAAATCATATTTAGCTTGTTTCTTGCTTCGCGCGCAATGTATTCTGACGTCCTTCTAAAGGTCAACTCCTGCTCCATGGCAACCTTTTTTCCTTCCAAATCGGCAACCTCGACACGCAAATCGTCCAGCCGTCTGCTGTTCTTCAAGATGTTTAGCGTGGTTTTGGCAAAGTTTACCGTCGCCAAAATAAACAATAGGGATAATGCTATATATTTCGCCTTGGCAGGAACGGACATTAACCGGATTATAGTAGAAGCGTTGACACCAAACAAGCATCGTGATAATCTAGCCTATAGGACAACGGCCTCCCGTGAAACGCTGACCTGGAGAAAATAAATGATTAAACTTGATTTAGCTCACAAGAATTTTGTCAAAAACCTGGAAGAACAGGGCAGATCAAAATCTACGGTGATAGCATACACAAAAGATATTGAGCAATTAACCGAGCACCTTTTCAAAAAAGGTATTAATTTTGTGGAAGATATAGAAACCGCGCATTTGGAAGAATTTATGGCAAAGTTGGCGAGTCAAAGCTACACCGCAAAGTCAATTTCAAGAAAAACAAACTCAACAAAGACTTTTTTCAGATTTCTAAAGGACAACAACCAGCTGGACAAAAATGTGGCCGAACAGTTAAGACACCCAAAAGTGGAAATTAAAGCACCGCGTATTCTGTCAAAACTTGAGTATCGGGCTTTGCGGGACGCGGCAAGAGTAGACGTTAGAACCTTTGCAATTATTGAACTTTTGTTGCAAACCGGAATAAGAATCTCGGAGCTGGCACAAATTAAAATCGCCGATTTGGCATTTAAAGAGCCTGCGAGTTTATCAATCCAAAAAGTTGACAACCACCCCGCAAGGGCCATTCCCCTTAACAACGCGGCGGCGGAGGCTATTGGCGATTATCTTACAATCAGGCCGGAGATGAACAGAGAACACCTTTTTATAACAAAAACCGGCAAACCTTTGTTGATAAGAAACATACGGGCAACCATTGACAGGTTTTTTAAGTCGGCGGGAATTGAAAGCGCGCGCGTTAACGATTTGCGACACACTTTTGTTGCACACCACCTGGCGCAGGGTACAAATCTCTTGACCGTTTCCAAGATTGCCGGACACAAGCGGGTTTCCACAACCGAAAGGTACCTGCAGTATATTGAAGTGAATTCAAAGGAAGAAAAGACCGCGCTGGGCGAGCTTTAGATGGTGGGTGCTCCTGGGCTCGAACCAGGGACCAGTCGTGTATAAGACGACCGCTCTACCAACTGAGCTAAGCACCCATGTTCGGGTCAGACCCGATTCAACCCAATTCAGAGGCTTAATGACAACGTCGAGTTTATCACACAAAAAAGACGGCTCCAAATGAGCCTTCTTTAAGAGGCCTTTATCCCAAAAACCAAAATACAAAAATTGTGTCCTCAGCAAAGGCAAAAACAGGGTTGAATCGGGTCTGACCCTACCGAAACGGAAGCGTGGAATATACCTTGCCCTGCTCATCGTAAGCAATCACACCAAACACTCTATTTGTTCCGGGCAACATTCCAACAAAATCCGTGCCGTGCTTTGTTGTAAAGTCGGCGGCTTCTTCCGTGTAGTTTAGAACGTCCCAAGAAGTTCCGTACGCCAAGCGCGTTTTAGCCGGAAATCTGGTTTCCCAGCGAACCTTTGCCACACCGTTGCCGTCCATTGTGTAATCAAAGGCGGCTATTGGTCCGACAAAAAAAAGATAAATATCATCGTAGAACGCAAACATTAGCGCGAAGGTGAGCACAAACGCGGCTGTTAAAACTACCTTAAAATCCAGTTTCATACCCGTAACTCAAATCCTACCACGCAGGGAGGCTCTTTGCTACGCAAGGAGCCTCCCTAGTATATCCGTTGCCCATCTTCATCGTACAACCTTATGGCCGCGGTGGGACACGACTGCGCCGCCATAAGCAAAGTATCGTCGTCAAGGTCCAAAGCGCCGGGTTTTACAATCGCAATATTTTTATCGTCCAAATCAAAAGCGTCGGGCGCAACAATTATGCACGTTGCGGCACCTATGCAAGCATTTCTGTCTACAACTATTTTGTGGACCTTTCTTTTGCGGGGGGCTTCATTCTTCATGTTCAACTACCTCGTTTAGCCGGTCAATCAAATCGCCAATTTCTGCATCGCTCATGCCGTGCGCCTTCGCGCCCATTTCAACGGTATCAAAGCCGCTGGCCACGCAACTCACGCAGTGCAATCCGTAGTCCAATAAGACCTCCTCCGCGGCCGGAAACCTAAAAACAAGCTCGGCCAGATTTGTTTCCTTTTTTACTTTAGCTTTGGCTTTTTTCATATTTTTTGAGGGCGCTTGCCAAAACGTCAAGCGCAAGGGTGGCGCACTTTACCCGGCTGGTGGTTAGTTGTATGCCTATTAGACCCAAAAGCTGCTGTTTGGTAAACTTGGCAGCCTCGACCACCGACTTGCCCTTTAGCTCTTCCGTCAACAAAGAGGCGGCGGCAACGCCAACGGCACAGGCGTCTCCGTCAAAGGCAATTTCGGCGATTTTGTCATTGGCGATTTTTATCTGCATTTTCATAATATCGCCGCACATTGGATTTTTTTCCACGGCTTCAACCGTTGCGTCCGTCAGGCTTCCCTTGTTCGACGGCGACTTTATTATGTCCAACAGCGTTTCTCTGTATATATCGGTATCGGTCATTTTACCTTTAAAATTGCAATAGCCTTGTGCAAACCCGCAATCAACTTGTCTACATCACTGCGCGTATTATACAAATAAAAGCTGGCGCGGACGGAGGCCGGCGCGCCGAAGGCGCGGTGGAGCGGCATGGTACAGTGGTGCCCGGCGCGGACGCAAACGTTCTCCTGCGCCAAGACGGCGGCTACGTCGTGCGCGTGAATACCGGCGACTACAAAGGCAACCAAGCTGCGCCTGTCTTGCGCCGATTGAGGACCAAGTATGCGAACGCCGGCGATTTTGGACAACTTCTCAAGCGCGTATGCTGCCAAGTCTGCGTCATGAGCTTGTATGTTGGCCATGCCAACGGCGGACAAGTAGTCAATGGCAGCGCCAAGACCAATGGCGCCCGCAATATTTGGCGTTCCGGCTTCAAACTTTTGCGGTAACGCTGCCCAGCTTGTGTCCGCTTGCGTGACTTCGTTAATCATGCCCCCGCCAAATATTGCGGGCGCCAACCCCTCAAGCAAATCCCTTTTCCCCCACAAAACTCCTGTTCCGGTTGGCCCAAGCATTTTGTGCCCAGAAAAAGCATAAAAATCACACCCAAGGCCTTGCACGTTTACAGGCAAATGCGGAACGGCTTGTGCCCCGTCAACTACTACAAGTACATCATCGCCGCATAACTCTTTAACAACCTTCACAATTCCCTTTACGGGAAGCTCGGTTCCCAAAACGTTTGAGACGTGGGAAAAGGCCACCACTCGCACTGTTAAACCCTGCTCCTGCACAGACTTTATTGTCCGCGAAAAATCATCCAACGAAACAGCGCCGTTATCATCAACAGCTACAACCTTAAAGGCGGCGCCGGTTCTTTTTGCAACCTGCTGCCAAGGAACAAAGTTGCTGTGGTGTTCGGCATTGGTAACAAGCACGGCTGTCCCGGGGCCAAAAACGCCCGCAAGCATACCAGCGACTAAATTTATCGTCTGCGTGGTACCGCTTGTAAAAATCACTTCATCGGGTGCGCGCGCCCCAATAAACCGTGCAACTTTTTCACGCGCACCCTCATACATTTGGGTAGCGGTCTCGCTGAGCTCGTAAATGCCCCTGTGAACATTTGCATTGTGCTTCCCGTAGAAATCGGAAAGTGCGTTTATAACCTGCGCGGGCTTTTGGGACGTGGCGGCGTTGTCCAAATACACAAGGGCGCCTCCTTTACCGTCAAATATGGGAAAATCTTTTTTGAGTTTTGCAACATCAAGCATGTTTAATTCCCAAATTTGCCGCAACCGCAGATTTTATTTTCTCATCGGATATCTTTGCCAGCAACGATTCAAAAAAGCCCTGCACAATTAGCTCTTCCGACTCTTTTGCGTTCAATCCGCGGCTTTGCAAGTAATAAACCTGCGATGGGTCAATTCGTCCGGTGGTGGCTCCGTGTGACGCTTTAACGTCGTCGGCTTCAATTTGCAAAATGGGCTGCGAGTTGTTGTGCGTAGCATTACCAACCACCAAAACGTTATTTTCAAGAAACGAGCTGGTTTGTTGCGCGCGTTTGTCTATTAGTATTTTGCCAATGTAGTTTGAACTGCCGCTGTCAAACAAAACTCCCCGGACATAAGTGACGCACGAAGTGTTGGGCGCCTTGTGCGTTGCGATGGTTTCAAAGTCAAAGTGCTCTTTTTCCCGAACAGCGTACAAGCCAACGATTTCTGCAGATACGCCTTCTTGCTCAAAAACTAAATTCAAAGCGCCTTTTTTGCTACCGGAAAAATCCAAAACGTAAAGCGCGTTCTCGGCGATTAGAGTTGTTACACCATCGCTTTGCAATTTCACAAATATAACCTTCATACAATTACCCAACGCTCCCTTCCATCTCAAGTTCTATTAGCCGGTTAAGTTCAACGGCGTACTCCAAAGGCAGTTGTCTAACCACCGGCTCAATAAACCCGGACACGATTAAGCTCATTGCCTCTGCTTCCGTCAACCCGCGGCTCATAAGATAAAACAGTTTTTCCTCGCCGATTTTGCTAACCGTGGCTTCGTGTTCAATGTTGGCCGAACTGTTGTCAATTCTCATAACGGGAAACGTGTCCGAAGCGGACGCTGAATCTAAAATCAATGCGTCGCACTCAACGCGGCTCTTGGCGTTAGCAGCAAGTGGCGTGACAGCTATCATGCCTCTGTAACTCGTGCGCCCGCCGTTTGCACTTATGGACTTGGAGACTATTTGCGAACTTGTGTTTGGCGCTATGTGAATCATTTTGCCGCCGGCGTCTTGATGTTGACCTTCGCCGCCGTATGCAATGGACAAAACCTCGCCGTGCGCGCCATTCCCAACCAAAAAGCACGACGGGTATTTCATAGTAAGCCTGGAACCCAAATTCCCGTCAACCCACTCCATAACCGCGTCCTCCTCAACGCGCGCCCTTTTAGTCACAAGGTTGTAAACGTCGCCCGACCAGTTCTGAATGGTAGTGTATCTAAAGCGCGCACCCTTTTTAACAATCACCTCAACAACGGCGGCGTGCAAAGAATCCTCCGTGTACACAGGGCTGGTGCAACCTTCTGTATAATGTGCCTCGCTACCTTCGTCGGCGATTATAAGAGTGCGCTCAAACTGACCCATATTCATAGCATTGATTCTAAAATACGCCTGCAACGGCCGTTTGACCTTAACTCCCTTTGGAATGTAAACAAACGACCCGCCGGACCAAACGGCGCTGTTTAACGCCGCAAACTTGTTGTCGGCGGGCGGAATGATTTTGCCAAAATACTGCGTGAAAAACTCCGGGTGCTTTTGTAGCGCTTCGTCCGTGCTCAAAAAGATTATGCCCTGCTCCTCCAATTCCGCCATCAGCGACGAATAAATAACCGTCGAATCAAATTGCGCCTTAACGCCCGCCAAGTGTTTTCGCTCGGCTTCCGGTATGCCAAGCCGGTCGAACGTGTTTTTCATTTCAACGGGAACATCTTCCCAGTTGCGCTCCTCCCTGTCGGTTGGCTTTACAAAATAGTAAATGTCGTCGTAGTTGATTTTGCTCAAATCGCCGCCCCAGGTTGGCGTGGGCTTTTGCTTAAAGGTTTCGTAGGCTTTGAGCCTAAAATCTAACATCCACTCCGGCTCATGCTTCATCGCCGAAATCTGCCTAACTACCTCTTCGCTCAACCCTTTTTTCGACTTAAACGCGTACTTGGCGTCAACGTTAAATCCAAACTTAGACTTGTAATCGGCGTTAATGTGTAAGTTCTTCTTTTTCGCCTGCATAGCCGCGTTCCTCCAATTCTTCGGCCAAATCTTTGCCGCCTTCCTGCACAATTTTTCCGGCCTTCATAACGCGCACCTTGTCAACGGCAATATTTTTCAAAACGCGCGAATAGTGCGTAATGAGCAAAACTGACATGTTATTCTTCTCTTTCAAAAAATTGACCGCCTTAGCCACAAGCTTTAGGGCGTCAACGTCCAGGCCGCTGTCGGTTTCATCCAAGATGGCGAGCTTTGGCTCCAAAACAAGCATCTGCAGTATTTCCATTCTTTTTTTCTCGCCGCCTGAAAAGCCGTCGTTTAGGTATCTGTGCATAAAATCCTCGTCCATATTCAACATTTCCATTTTTTCCTTCAAGACCTCTCTAAATTTAATTGGCGACATAGTCTGCCCGTTTTTCTTGTTGTAGACCATTCTTAAAAAGCTGGCGATGGTAACGCCCGGAATCTCGCTTGGATATTGAAACGACAAAAAGACGCCGACGTGCGCCCTTTGGTCCGATTCCAGTTTGAGCAAATCTTGCCCGTCAAAGACAACTTTGCCCTTTGTGACCGTATAGTTTGGATGCCCCATTAAGGTTTGCGCCAAGGTACTTTTGCCCGAACCGTTTGGGCCCATTAGCGCGTGCGTTTCGCCGTTGCCAATCTTCAGGGCGAGGCCCTGAAGGATTGGCTTGTCATCAATTGTTACCCACAGATTTTTAATTTCCAGCATACTGCTCCTTTAGCGGGAAGTGTACGTTATGTAAGACGCACGTAAGTTCGTAGTGCGGGCATTCGCTGTTGACGCCGTACAAAACCTCTTTGCCCACCTTTTGGCTGTACAACAATCCATTCTCTTTCATTTCTTTGAGATGGTATGAAACGGTTGGCTGCTTGAGCCCAACTACATCAACAATTTGCGATACACCGGCTTTTCCGTGTTTGGCCAAAAATCTGTATATCTCCATTTTTGAGGAGATGCCGAGCGACTTAAAGCAGTGTGTGCATTTGGTTAGAGTTGCAACTTTCTGCATCGCATAGATAGTAGTCTATATAAACGGTTGAGTCAACCTACTGACACGAGGAATCCCAGCGCGTGCTCGGAAGCGTGCAGTTTAGATTAAGGTCTTTTCCGGAAATAATCTTATACGCCTCTTTGATGCTATCTGGATAGCTTGGATTCGGACCAAAGTCTTCGGCCAGGCATCCGCTCTCGCCGTTTGAGAAAATGAGCATATACTTTTCAACCGTCATCGTGCCCTTCGGTTCAACGTTGTCGCGACAATCGGCGTGATTTGAGTTTTGAGCGTAAGCATATTGCAAACCGGTAGCGCATCTTAGCTGCTCACTGCAGTTGTTCGTGGGCCAATCGCCGCCAACGCACCCAAAGTCCGAAACGGTAGGATAGGCTTCGTAGTTGCTTGCGCCGGACTCTTCAATCCATGTGGCCAACGCAAAGGCGGGGTCCATGCCGGCGGTTTTGGCCGTGCTTATCACATAGTTATAGTAATTTCTTACGTTTTCCTCACTGTAGTCCGCGCGAAAGCTGCTGGTGTTCAGAGCCGCAATAACCTCTTCAACGGGTTTGGCGTTGGTTGTGCCCGGGTCGGGCGCGTTGGCGGTACAGTTGATGGTAGCGTCTTCTCCACCGG